>OLRQ01000039.1_pt1 | contig 127418 bp, 112 predicted proteins | sample 1671971 | NCBI WGS metagenome assembly OLRQ01 (sample SAMEA3136631, study PRJEB25190) | human gut metagenome | biome: human gut; feature: human-associated habitat; material: faeces | place: Austria | collected 2013
TCACGGCGGACCATTGACCTGTAGGTAACCAATCCACGTATATCAGAGTGGCCAAGGCCGAGAACTGATACTCCGAGGCTCTTTCTGGGTGTCTTCAGCAACAATTAAATAAAGTTTGTGGTGATTTCTGTTAATTTGTACTTGACAAGAGGTCATTACATATCAGTTGACCAGATCTTCTTTTTTGATATTGGTCGTAAGCATCGGCAGGATCTTCGGTATCATAGCAACCAGTTCCAGTGTTGACTTGTCGATCACACGTTTATAAAGTGCTGTCATGACCGTACGATGCCGAAGTGTTCTTGCAAAATCACCGCATTCTCCATCACGCATAACATAACGCACACGTGCAAAACCAAGGGCTTGATTCCCGTTCATATGATTTTTACCAACCGTCAACGTATGGTTGATGTGTCTGATATATAATTTGTACTGTTTAAGTATTTGACCTCTTGTTCGTCCAGCGTAATATCAATGCCACCAACAGCATCCACAATTTTTTGAAATGAATCAAAATTAACCAATACGTAACCATCTACAGCAATACCAAAATTTTTCTTGATCGTTTTGATCAAAGTTTTCATACCACCATTATGGTACGCCGCATTGATCTTATTGTCCGAAAATCCCGGTATCTGCACATACGAATCACGCATAATAGAAGTTAGCTTAAGCTGATTGTCCTTTTGATTGATCGTAGCGATCATAATACTATCTGTGCGACCTCTTCCACCACCAATACTCTCTTCACCACACAACAAAATATTGATAACATCTTTGTTGGTAGAGACGCTCTCTGCACTATCTAAATGAATACTATTCGGATCCAACTCTTCCAAATTACCGGTATTTTCATCGGTATCAAAATATTCCTTTGCAGCCGGGGTATCATTATCTTCTAATCCTTTGATATTCATTTGATGGTAATAATACGTAAATACGCCATATGCGATCCCCCCAAGCAAAATAACAGCGATCAGAATACCGATCAATATTTTGGACCATAAGGGCAGTCTTTTTTTATCTGCCGATTTTATTTTATTATTCACTCTAATCCTCCATGTGCCTGATAACCCCTAAATCCGGGATCATCAGGCACAATTCATACACATGATTCTTTTTGTCACTTACCGCTTAGTTTTTAAAGCTGTGAATTGGTGCCGGGATGCGTCCACCACGATTAATAAACTCTTCACAACCAAAAGCATTCACCGGCATTACCGGTGCATAGCCAAGCAATCCACCAAATTCAACTGTTTCTCCGACTTTTTTGCCAATAACCGGGATCAATCGAACTGCTGTTGTCTTCTGGTTGACCATACCGATCGCCATCTCATCCGCAATGATACCGGATATCGTTGTCGCTTTGGTATCGCCAGGTATAGCGATCATATCCAAACCTACAGAACATACGCAAGTCATTGCCTCTAATTTTTCTAAGGTCAAAGCTCCCTCCGTCACTGCATCGATCATTCCCTGATCCTCGCTGACCGGAATAAAGGCTCCACTTAATCCACCTACATAAGAGGAAGCCATAACGCCACCCTTTTTCACTTGATCGTTCAACAACGCTAATGCTGCTGTCGTTCCCGGTGCACCGGCCTTTTCCAGACCCATTTCCACGAAAATATCTGCAATGCTGTCGCCAATTGCCGGAGTCGGAGCCAAAGAAAGATCAATGATTCCAAATGGAATACCAAGTCTCTCTGATGCTTCTCTTGCGACCAACTGGCCAACACGTGTAATCTTAAACGCTGTCTTCTTGACTGTATTACAAAGCGTTCCAAAATCTGTTCCATGAACGGACTCCAATGCCTTGCGCATAACACCCGGTCCACTGACACCAACGTTAATTATCTCATCTGCCTCCGTAACACCATGGAAAGCACCCGCCATGAACGGATTGTCATCCGGTGCATTACAAAATACAACTAATTTAGCACAGCCAATGCTGTCTTTCTCTTTGGTTGCTTCTGCTGTCTGCAAAATGATCTCGCCCATCATTTTTACTGCATCCATATTAATTCCGGTCTTTGTAGATCCCAAATTCACGGAACTGCAGACAAAATCTGTTGTTGCAAGAGCCTCTGGGATCGACTGGATCAAAAGTTCATCACTCTTCGTCATTCCTTTAGACACCAGGGCACTGTACCCACCGATAAAGTTGACACCTACCGTTTTGGCTGCCTTGTCCAGAGTCTGTGCAATACGCACATAATCCTGCGGTGTTTTACATGCGGATGCACCAACTAAAGCGATCGGAGTTACCGAAATTCTTTTATTTACAATTGGAATACCAAACTCTTTCTCGATTGCCTTTCCTGTTTCGACAAGATCTTTTGCAACCGTTGTAATACGATTGTATATCTTGTCAATCAAACGATCCAAATCGTTATCGCAGCAACTAAGCAAGCTAATGCCCAGCGTAATTGTACGCACATCCAGATTTTCTTTTTCTATCATATCATTGGTTTCTAAAACCTCATGTATGTTAATCATAGTATCCTCCATTTCTGTCATTAAATACGATGCATTTTGTCAAAAATATCTTCACGCTGTGCCTTGATAACGCAGCCCATTTCTTCCCCGATCTGCTCTAATTCATCAACAACGACACCAAATTCTTTGGCGCAGTCTTCCAGATCTACAATCATCATCATATTAAAAAAGCCACCCACGATCGTCTGTGAGATATCCAAAATATTAATGGTGTTGTTTGCCAGATATGTGCATACCTTTGCAATGATCCCTACGCTATCTTTACCTACTACGGTTACTACTGTTTTTTTCATGATGTCCTCCATTTCCATACATGATCTGTATGTCTTTTTATATTGTAACAAGCTGTGATGGCTTGTCCCTCTCGGCTACTTGTAACTGAAATGGAACTTCTTTAGAGCCCATTTCCTCCCATATCTGGCATCGTACTGCTTCATATGCCAATGCCGGATAATTGTTCTCTTTGGATAAATGTGCCAAAAATGCATATTTCAAATGATCCCCCATCAAACTGCATAACAGCCGTCCGGAGTCCTCATTGGACAAATGTCCCCATTCTCCCAAAATACGACGCTTGAGCGGATACGGATAATGTCCTGCCTCCAACATGCTGATGTCGTGATTTGCTTCAATCAGCAACACATCGCTGTCCTCTAAATGATCTACAATGTAGTCATCGTACACCCCCAGATCGGTTGCCATGCTGACCTTTTGCCCGTCTGCTTCCACAGTATAACATACCGGATCAGCAGCATCATGTGACATTTTGTATGGCATGATCTGCATATCACCCATTCCTACCGGTTGATCTGCATAAAGTTGAAATAGATTTTCTCTTTTTATGACATTTTTTTTATCCTTTTCACAGATTTGATCTAATGTGCCTCCCGTTGCATAGATCGGCACTTCAAATTGCTTTGCCATCATGGGTATTCCTTGAATATGATCTGAATGCTCATGTGTCACAAAAATGCCGTCTAACTGCTCCGGTTCGACGCCAATACTGTGTAGTCCCTCCACAATTCTTTTCCGGCTAATGCCGGCATCTATCAATATGTTTGTTTTCTCTGTGCCGACATAAATACAGTTTCCACTGCTTCCGCTGGCTATACTGCAAACTTTCATGATATTACTACATTCCTTTCTCCACCGCATACTTTACGCCCAGAGTTACTAAAGTCCTAACGGGTAACCCAGCGCAGGATAACGGCATCGTGTTCTGCTAAAGGCTGGCTGAATTCTGCATCCATACCATTTATCTTAATCTCCATATAATCGCCATGCGCCTTACTGGTGTCAATCGGGTAAATATCTAACACATCCACTAATATGTAATGTGCCTTCCCATGCAACGCATAAGGTTCGCCGTTCACCGTGATCGCAAAATCTTTCTCCGGATCAAAGCTCTGACTCTGCTGCTCATCTTTGATATTCTCTGTGTTTACCGTTTCTGACGATTGACTTTCATCTGTCATATCTCCGACAGACATCGGTTCGTGCGATCGGTCTGTATCTGTCGTAGCACTGACGTTCCTTGGCTCCTGTGATGGAGCTACCTCTGTTGTATCACTGACAGACATCGACTCCTGTGATGAATCTATCCCTGTTGTATCACTGACAGGCATCGGTTCGTGCGATCGGTCTATAGCTGCCGTATCACTGCTGCCCATGGATTCCTGCGGCACAGCTTCCGTCTCATGAAACTTGTCCGTTATTTGGCAATCTACCGTGAAATTCTCATATACCTTTGTCTGCAGATTTGCCGGAACATGATTGACAAGTACTTCCCCCTCCGCAGCAATATCCATAAAGTCTAACACCTGTTCCAATGTGTAATATGGCAATATCTCAATCTTATCTTCATTTTGAATTTCATAATACGCAGATACCAATTGCCCGTTTGCAGAGACAAAGCAAGGACAGTCGACCTTGGTACCATTGACATAGAAAGAAATCGCACTCTTGTACTCCGGCAATGCTTGTATCTCTATGCTTCCCGGCTTTCCCTTCGTCGATACTTCAATTTCTATCACATCATTTTGATGAATTGGCGTTGCAATGGAAGCTTCCTCTCCATTCACGCGGATAACCGCAGATTCTCCCGGCTCTCCCCGCTGCATACGTAAGTTTCCCTGTACATAATAGGCAACTGCATCGCCTCGCTGTGGAAATACCTTATCATTCGTAAACCCTTTTTGAAGCGCAGCATCTATAACCGTAAGATTTCCCTTATCATAAAGCTTAATACGCTCCCCATTCACAGAGACGAACACAAAATTATTACGTTGCTCATAATAATTCATACATATACCGATCGGTGTAACCAGCAGAGAATCTATCTCTAAATCCTGACGCAAAAACGTAACCTCACGAAGCACTTCCGAACCACGCAATGCAACCCTTTCTTTTGCCACTCCCAAATACTCTGCCAGACATTCTGTAAATCCTGTGATCTTACCGCCGCCTCCGACAACAAACACTGCACTTACTGACTTATCTCCATTTAATTCTATGATCTTCTCTGCAACCTGTTTTGTGATCGATTGCACATTTTCTCGAACAACCTCTGCAATATCTGAGGACTTTACTGTCATCGGCAGTCCCATAATATCCTGAAATTCTACTTCTTCCTGCTCGGTACTCTCGCACTTCATGCGATCTGCTTCCTGAAAATCTACCAAATAATGCTTGGCAATACATTCTGTTAATTCGTCACCTGCCGCAGGTATCATGCCATAGGCGATAATACTGCCATCTTTCGTGATCGATATATCAGAAGTTCCCGCTCCAACATCAACCAATGCAATATTCAACAAGCGAAAACGTTCCGGTATTGCAATATTGATCGCAGCAATTGGCTCTAACGTCAGATTTTCGACATGTAAACCTGCACGTTCCACGGCTGCATACAATCCATCCACAACTTCTTCCGGTAAAAATGTTGCGATCAACTCTGTACGTATTTTAGAGCATTTATGCCCCTCCAAATTCGTAATCGGATAATCATTCTGATAATAACGCATGACCGAGTAACCGACACAATAATATTTGAGTCCACTGTTATCAGACTGCCGCAATGTCTCATGTGCCTTTTCTACCGCAAGCATGTCAAGCGAATACACATGTTCTGTCGTCACAACAGTCTCTGTCGTAAAGGTAACTTCCGCTTCCTGCTCTACTGTCTTTAATACACGACCGGCAGCAGCAATACATACATTATTTAACTTCTTGCCCGTCAACTGTTCCAATTGATCACTCACAGAACGGATCGTATCTGCTACTTTACCAATATCATGGATCTGACCATCTAACATTGCCCTTGTTTCATGCTGCACTGCGGCCTGCGCCACAACGACAAAATGACCGTCAGGCTGTCTATAACCGACCGTCCCCACGATACTTCTCGTTCCTATATCTAAACCAAACACAAAATCGTCCGGTAATTGTGCCTCTGCAGAAACTACTGCCTTCTTCTCTGCGTCACTTAAATTCATAATCCCAGAACCTCCCGTCCTGTTGGTAGTAATGTTTCTCGCTCATTATAGCACACATCAATGGCAATTTTCAATTTGCCAGTCGATTGGTGCGATACCATGCTCCTCTAAGAAACTATTTGCTTTACTGAAATGTTTGCATCCAAAAAAGCCGCGGTATGCAGACAATGGACTTGGATGCGGAGCCTTCAGTACTAAATGTTTCGGATTGGTCAACATCGGGATCTTGCTCTGTGCCGGTCTGCCCCAAAGCATATAAACGATCGGCCGATCCTGTGCATTAACTGCCTGAATGACTGCATCTGTAAACTGTTCCCAGCCTTTGCCCTGATGGGAACCTGCCTGATGAGCCCGCACCGTCAACACTGTGTTCAATAATAGTACTCCCTGATCCGCCCACTTCTTTAAGTATCCGTTGTCCGGGATATCACAGCCCAGATCATTGTGCAATTCTTTATATATATTTTGCAGCGACGGTGGTATCTCCCGCTGATCCTGTGGCACCGAAAAACTAAGTCCATGTGCCTGGTGCACATTATGATATGGATCCTGTCCTAATATTAGAACTTTCACTTTGGAAAGAGGCGTAAAATGGAACGCATTAAAAATGTCATCTGCAGGCGGATACACAACACACTTGCTATATTCGTCTTTCACAAAACAAAACAGATCTTTATAATATTCCTTGCTAAATTCCGGCTTTACCGCATCAAGCCAGTCATTGGTTATCATTGCCATTGGTACTCTCCATTCTATGCTCTTCCTACAATCGAACACTAATGCCCTGATCTCGTAAATATTCCTTCACTTCTCTGATCTCCAGCTCTTTATAATGGAATAACGAAGCCGCTAATACCGCATCTGCTCCCGCTTCTGTAAAGGCATCGCGAAAATGCTCTAACTTGCCCGCACCGCCCGATGCGATTACCGGAATTGATACATTATCCGAAATGATCTTGGTCAACTCCAGATCATAGCCATCTTTCGTTCCATCGCAATCCATGCTGGTAAGCAGGATCTCTCCGGCACCTAACTCGTCTGCCTTCATCGCCCATTCTACCGCATCAATGCCCATATCAACTCTGCCACCGTTTTTATAAATATTCCAGCCACCATCCGGTCTTCTCTTGGCATCAATTGCCACAACCACACACTGGCTGCCAAACTTTAGTGCCGCCTCTGAGATCAAGGTTGGATTGGCGATCGCAGCCGAATTAACCGACACCTTATCCGCTCCCTCTCTGAGAACCTGACGAAAATCTTCAACGGTACGGATACCACCGCCAACCGTAAACGGAATAAAGACGGTTTCTGCAACACGGCGTACCATATCAAGCTTTGTTGCTCTGGCATCGGAGGATGCCGTAATATCCAAAAAGACAAGCTCATCCGCACCAGCCTGTCCGTATGCTGCTCCAACAGTGACCGGATCTCCTGCATCTTTCAGATCCACAAAATTAACTCCCTTGACCACGCGTCCATTATTTACATCCAAACATGGAATAATTCTCTTGGTAAACATAATTATCGCCTCTCCATTCTGTTAAAGGTTGCAAAAGTTCTTCAATATCTGTAATCCAATATCTCCACTCTTCTCCGGGTGAAACTGGCACGCAAATGTGTTGCCGCTTTCTACCGAAGCATGGATCGGTACGATATATTCGGTTGTTGCCGCCACGTCTTCCTCTCTTGCAGCCTGTAAATAATAGGAATGAACAAAATATACATATGCATCCTGTGGAATCCCCTGAAACAGTCTTGCTCCCTCTTTGATCTGAATAGAATTCCACCCCATATGTGGAATCTTGAAGCCTTTTTTCGGCGGAATTGCCTTGATTTTGCCCGGCAATACACCAAGTCCTTTTACGCCCGGCGTCTCGTCGCTTTCCTCAAAAAGCAACTGCAGTCCTAAGCAGATGCCCAGAAACGGAATCTGTTTTTCATTTACCTCACGAATCACAGATACCAAATTGTATTTATGTAGTTTTTCCATCGCATCGCCAAACGCACCTACACCCGGAAGAATGACCTTATCCGCTTTCAGGATTTCCTGTGGATCTCGTGTGATCTTTGCCTCTTCTCCCAAAAATTGCAGTGCATTTTCCACGCTGCGAAGGTTGCCCGCATCGTAGTCAATAATAGTAATCATAGTCGTCTCACCTCTGTAGTCGTTTTTGTAAGTGTACCACAACCATGGGTTGTTGTCGATATTATTTGCTCCTAGGCATTGAACATTTTACATCTGAGCAAGCAGTTGTTATACTTAATATCGAAAATTTACATAGTATAGGACTGATTTATATGAAACGAATAGACTTTGAAAACGGAACGGTTACAAGAAACATACTGGGTGCTGCTCTTCCGATGCTGATTGCTCAGATACTGAACCTACTGTACAACATAGTGGACCGCATTTATATTTCAAGAATCCCGGACGTTGGAACAAGAGCACTTGGAGCTGTCGGACTTTGTTTCCCGGTAATTACGATCATCACAGCGTTCGCCAATCTGTTTGGCGGTGGAGGTGCCCCTCTCTTCTCGATCTACCGCGGTCAGAAAGAGGAACACAAGGCAGGTCGGATTATGAATACTTCCTTTACTATGCTGTGTTTTGGTGCGATTGTCCTCATGAGCGTTGGACTCTTGACCGCCAGACCTCTGCTAGTGTTATTTGGTGCTTCTGCGGATACACTTCCCTTTGCACAGCCGTACATAATGATCTATCTGATCGGCACACTGCCATCCATGATTGCTGTCGGAATGAATCCATTTATCAATGCACAAGGGTACGCCCTGATCGGCATGTCCTCTGTGGCTGTCGGCGCTGCCGCTAACCTGCTGCTCGATCCCCTGTTTATTTTTGTGCTTGGACTGGGTGTCGAGGGTGCCGCTATTGCAACGGTGATCTCGCAATTTCTGTCTGCCGCATTTGTTTTATATTTTTTGATGCGAAAAGCGGAATTAAAAGTACGTCTTCTGCGGAAATACGAATTTCGCGGCTGTTTTGGTTACGCCAAAAATATTGTCAGCCTCGGCACGGCAGGTTTTATCATGCAGCTTACCAACAGCCTTGTATCGATCTGCTGTAACCACGTACTTTCCATCACAGGTGGCGATATTTACATCTCCGTCATGACGATCATATCCAGCGTACGCCAACTCGTGGAAACTCCTATCTATGCGATCAACGAAGGCGCCTCTCCTATCCTAAGCTACAATTACGGAGCCAGGCGCCCGTCTCGTGTCCGTAAATCAGGACTGGTAATGAGCATCATGATACTGAGTTATACCGCTGTCATGTGGTGTCTCATCATTCTCGTTCCTGGGACACTGATCCGTGTGTTCAGCTCTGACCATAATTTAGTACAGGACTCTATCCCCGCACTCAAGCAATATTTTGCTGCTTTTATCTTTATGGATCTGCAATACATGGGACAGACTGTGTTCAAATCGCTGAATAAAAAGAAGCAGGCAATATTTTTCTCCCTGCTTCGTAAAGTAATTATCGTAGTGCCATTAACCTATCTGATGCCATTTGCCTTCCATATGGGAACAGATGGCGTATTTCTTGCAGAACCAGTCTCCAATATTATCGGTGGCGGCATCTGCTTTATTACCATGCTCTCTATTGTTTTACCGGAGTTGAAGCAAATGGAGCAAGCGCAGTGAAACAAGACCGTCTGCACCACTGTATCCACAGTCTTCCAACCGTTCATCCATCAAATTTTATTATAAAATATTGATTGACGCCCATTCACTTGTCTAGTATAGTGAAAATTAAGAAAACACTATATTGAATTTCGATATAAGAAGAATGCTGTGTAGTTCATAAAAACTATCTGGCAGCGAGGAGGGGAAAATAATGAAACAACAGATTGCTTTTCCATTAGTATTATCCATAACTATTTTATTGCTTTTAGGCGGAATGCTGTATGCAATTCTCGCTGCGCCCACGCAGTCAAGCAAAAAACTTGCCATGACATCTAAACATCAGCCAACTCCAAAGATTACAGCTACCGCTGCAAATAAAGCTTCTGCAGAACCAACTATGCCAAACGATACCCCGGCACCACAAACCAAAATCACCAAAAAGTACATTCGTATACAGGCAACTGATTCTTCGTTGTGGAAATATAACCGCAAGACACACACTCTGATCATAACCGGAAACGGAGGCACCAACAGTGAGTCTGCAGCAATTATTGATGCAGACTCACAAATGGATAAGGATGATGGACAGCGATATAACATTGGAAGTTTTTCGTTAGATTCTACGGCAAAAGGTCGACATGCAGCAAATGAACTAATTACCAAAACCGAAAAGATCATCATCAAAGATGGCATTACAACGATTAATTCTGCTGCATTTGCTTCCTTTCAGTCTTTAACAAAAATAACTATTCCAAATAGTGTCAAAAAAATCGGAGATTTTGCATTGAAAGATTGCAAACGCCTACAACAAATAACTATCCCGGCTTCTGTTGTCAAAATTGGCGGTGGAGCCTTTGAAAATTGCACTAATTTATATGATATTAAATTTGAAAGCGGTTCAAACTGCAATTCTATGGAAAATTATCCAAATAATCCCGGATCAAGCCCTATTCAAAATTGCAAAAGTTTGAGAATCTTTCAAATGCCAAACCGCATTAAGTACATCAGTAAATACTTTTTTGAAGGATGTGATTCATTAGAATCCGTTTCTTTTGGAAAAAATTTTCGTGGATATCAAATGACCTTCGGCGATGAAAATATTTTTGATGATTCGTCGTCATTGTTAAGTAAAAAATTGCAAAAAATAAAAGTTGCGAAAAGTAATCCATATTTAGAAAGTATTGATGGCATTCTATACGATAAACAGCAAAAAAGACTGTTGCTTTATCCAAGAGGACGGATTTCTACCACTTACCGCGTTCCCAAAGGAACCAAAAGCATGAGCGATTCCGCATTCCGTTTATGTGACCGTCTGCAAACCGTAATTATTTCAGACAAAAAACTTAAGCTCCATTACAAAAGACTTTTCGAGGATTGCAAACATGTAACCCTGTATGTGAAAAGCAACTCGCAAGTGTTAAACTATGCCAAGAAATGCAACATAAACTATAAGATTATAAACTAAACGGGGACAAAAAGCACATTTTGATCTGTTACGCCCTATGCACATTTTAGCGTAATTGCAAACCGCAGCAATTATCGTGTGGAAATATATTCTCCCAACATTTGTTGTACACATTTTTGTACATTCTGCGCAATCTCCTCACAGCTATCTTTTGACATTCCCGCCTGTACTCCTACCCTGACAAGTTCCTTAAATCCCGGATCTTTTCCATTGCCATCCACGGTTGTCGTGTGTTCGCCAAAATGAGTAGTGCTATATGTGAGATCATAAGCAGGACTTAATTTCCAACGATCTGATCCCTCATCATACAAAAAGGAAAAATTTTTAGAATGGTCATCCCTGTTATGTGCAAACACATTGAAACACATACGACGATACATCTGCTCTCTCTGCTCATGATCGTCTGCAGTCAAAAGCTGTGTCAACTTCATCAAACTATGATAATCCAGACTTGGTTGTTCATAATCCAGTTCCAGCAAAGCTGCAGCCGTTGCCACATGAACTCTCTTAATTTTCCCATCAACTTTCTCCCGATCAAATCGCTGTATTCCAAAATATCCATCACAATTCTCTGACGGAAACAATTTTGTCTCACTCATGGTAATCCCACATTCCCTAGCGCACAACGAATACTCGTACTCCTGTCTGCCTATATTTTTTCCATCCACATGAGCCGGAAATTTAATGATCCAATCCTTTCCCTGATACTCCGTCATAATCTTTGGACGAGCACCACCACTTGTTCCGCCCAACTGATATAATTCATCCAGTTTGTCAGAATATTCGGTATTCAATATTTTTTGACACTGCCCTGCTAATTCATCCAGATCATCCATTCTTTTTTCCTGAGTGATCTCTATCTGCGGTTCATAAACAAGCTTTCCCATTCCTGAATTTCCCACTATTGCCAATCTATCTAATACTGTATAACTATCTGGATTCTTGCCTTTCTGCTGAAGAAGCCGATTTAGCAAAAGTCTTCCCCAAGCATCCGGAAGACTGTCTGCAAATATACCAAACAATCCGTCAAAATATGTTTTTTCCGGCACATACACCTTACTGCTTACCGGCAAAGAAAACGGACTGATCGATATCCCCCGTTCTATCCATTGATCACTATATTGAAATGCAACACTCCGATCCGGTGTCATTGCTAATACTCCTACAAGACAATCATCCCATAAAACATTTATACTTTTATTTGTTTTCATTGATAACCTCCTGAATATCTTGATACGGAATCTGTGTAAACGCATTCCGCAGATCGCCCGCAATATCCAATGCCATAGCTAATTTTGTAAGGCTAACCAGTGATATTTGTCCCGTTGTTTCAAAACGCTTGATTGATCCATAACTAACCCCACTCATATCCGCTAATTTTTTCTGGGTTATCGACCGTCTCCGACGGATATTTCTCACCCGCTGCGCTAATTTCAAATCCAGTTCTTCAGCGGTTTCCCATACTAATCCTCTCATACGACATCAATCCTCCATACAGTTTTCCTTAACATGTGGATTACAATTTGTATTTTAAATGATATGGATAATATTTTATCTATTTTGTTGTATTATATGCAATAACAGACAAAATATTATCTCTTATAGTTTAACATTTATAATCGTTTTATGCAATCATATCGTACACCCCTAACATTTGCAACACTTTAAATGCCCCACTTCATCAGTAGGGCATATGTAACCTTCTTCTATAATCAACTTTAGTATTTTTGAAATATTTCCTTCACCTTTTCATATGCCAATTTGGGTCTTCGATATTCATCTACGATACCTTTATTATTCATCTCTCGCGGTCTTCCGGCAAACCACTCAGAGCTGACACGCACATCACAAAACTGCCAAATATAAACGCCCATACACTCTGAGGATTCTAAACACGCTGTCAACTGCTCCGCCAAAGCTTCTGCCTGATATTCTTCCGTCCATTTTCCATGATAAGAATTGTGACAGCCATACAACGCTCCTGCCCCAATCTCCGACACAATAAACGGTTTATCTTTTCCTTTTCCATCCTCTTTAATCCAATCACAAACTTCCGCCAAATACTGCTGCACCGGCTTGTCTACATACCATCTTGGATATATATTACATGAGATCACATCCGGCAGATCAAAACAAATGTCCTGAAAAAATTTGCAGCTTGCAAAAGTACAGGGTCTTGTAGCATCTAATTGCCTGATCAGTGCAAATTGTTTTTGATAGCATGATCTTCCAAACTCTGTTTCGCTGGCACATTCATTTAGTATGCCCCAAATATAGATACTTGGATGATTATAATGGTTCATTATCATTTCCCTGATAACATTTTCTGCCTGCGTCTCAAAAAGAGGATGACGCATTTATGGTTCCTCTATTCCTCTTGCATGATTCTCTTCCCAAACCAAAATACCCAGTTCATCACACAAGTCCAAAAATATCTCATCATTCGGATAGTGCGCCGTACGAATCGAATTGGCGCCCATTTGTTGAATTAACATAAGATCATGACAAATTGCTGCATATGGTAATGCACATCCATAGTCTGGATGATCTTCATGTCTGCATACTCCCTTGATGCGAAATTTCTTTTCATTTAATAAAATTTCTTTTCCCTGCACCTTAATTTCCCGAAAGCCAAAACGGTCTATTAAGTCATCCATCACAATGTCTCCCTCTTTTGCCTGTAGCTTTACCTCATATAATTTGGGAGAATCCGGACTCCATTCCTGCACATCTTCAAATATAAGTTCCGTAGACAATATCTGTCTGTCCCCTTTATCGGACAGCAACTGCCAATCATAGATTACTTCTCCTATTTGAAGTGAGATCACCGCATTCTCGCCAATAAGCCTCTTTTGATCCAAAATATGGACCGCTACTTTCACGCCGGCTGTCCATTTCCCATTTTTATGATATGTTTTAACATGTACATATTCAAAATATAAGGCACCAATTTTCTCCAACACCACCGGACGCGATACTCCACCATATGACATATAATCATTCGGAATATGCAATGCACTCTTCTCCGTAAAACGATTATCCACCTTAATTTCCAACAAATGGGTTCCCTCTGTCAAATCTTTTTTAATAACAGAAAATGGTGTATAAGCATTATAATGCTGTGCAATCTGTTCCCCATCTAACAGCACTGTCGCTGTATGGCTCACTCCTTTACACTCAATACGGATATTTCCGCCAGCAGTAATTTTTTTACGAAAATAGGCTTCTCCACGGTAATTTGCAAAAAGTGGATTTGTTTCAAAACATCCCGGTGTTGCCATCTGAAACTTTGTTCCTGCATAATCCCCCTCGCATGGCTCAAATTCCCATAAACTCCCTGTCAGTTCTTCCTGCATACGCACTTCATGTGTCTTAAATGTACGAATCATCGTTCTTCATCTCTCCTTAACAAATCTATTAATTTTTCATAATCTAAAACTTCGTCTGAAATACAATTACAAACTTTTTACCCACTCGCTAATCTCCTGTTTAGACATACGATTTAAGAGTTTTCCTTCCACGATCTGTGCATTAGGAGCCGATGGCTGTAACTCACTGACCGTGTTGCCAAATCCGCTGCCACCAGATGTTGCAAATAATACAATCTTTTTGCCGCTCAGATCATATTTCTCCAAAAATGTATTCACGATAGTTGGCGCAACATACCACCAAATCGGGAATCCTAAAATAATCTCATCATAAGAAGATACATCCACATTAGAATCTGCGATTTCCGGTCTGATTGATTTGTCGGCCATCTCTACACTGCTTCGTGATTTTTTGTCCATCCAGTTGAGATCCGCTTTCGTATATGGAACCTTTGGTGCGATCTCGCACAGATCAAAATCGCCTGCCTCTGCGATCATTTCTGCTGTTTTCTTTGTTGTTCCGCTTGCGCTAAAATAAGCAACTAACTTTTTTGCCATAAAATAACACCTCATTTCTTAAACATAAACAAATGTAGTTCTGCAAGAATCGCTAAAACAATTCTTAGTGGCATAGCACTACATTATAAGCAGTTTTCCATAAAGTTAAAAATGTGCAGGAAGTTTTATTTCTCCTACACATTTATTATAATACTCCATTTTCAATTATGTCTACTACTTATATCGTATTGCTATCTATGCTTTTTGGGCATCAGTCTGCTCTGTTGCCTTGCTTCCTTTTCTCTCAAAAATGGTGCGGAAGATCAAACGAACTAACGGTCCGCAATAGAACATTTGATAACAGATTGCCACCAGGAAATTCATCGCCCATGTTTGAATCCAAGTACCAAAGGTTTTCGTTTCCTTAAACAACAAAGTTGCCACAAGGCTCATGAGCGGACACATGATACAACAGATGCAAATAGAGATCGCGTAGGTGATGATCTGCGGTCTGTCGTCCGGTGTCACAACCGTAAAAGCAAGCGCTTTCGCAATCTTTCCGACAATAAAAAATTCTAAGACAAATGCGACCGGCACCATGATCGGCAGTTCATGAACTGCTGCAAGAAAAGTCTCTCCTGTTACTTTTCCCATGTTTAACGCTACATTGTAAACGACCATCCCGTACACCATGATCGTTGCCATAATGGCTGTGAATACGACATCTTGAAATTTGTTTTTTGGCATAAAAAAATCCTCCTAAAATGATAACTATTGTCATGTGTTGTTCGTTATCATCCCGGAGGATTGTGCGTTTCCAATAAAAACCATATAATGCTGTGAGATTATAACATATTATTTCTAAATATGTAATACCCAAAATTAATAATCATCAAATTTTTGTGCTAATTGAGTCAGATCAACCCCACATTTTTCTTTTATTTTGTTCAAAAACGCCGGTATGTCCACACCATAAAGATAATGCGTCAATGTCATTCCATCTGTATTCTTCTTATTACCATATAACCAAAAATACTTCTCCATTCCATCTTTACCATTGGTTTTGTCTCTGTCCTTTTGTGCGGCTTCCATCGTTTTTTCTCCTGTCGTTCGCATTTTTTGCAACGATTGTTTCTGATCCTTTGCTATCGCTTTTTGTGATAGCTCCGCCAAAAACAGCCGGTCTTTCCCCGCCAACACATCAATTTTTAAGGTTGGATATTTCTCATCCTTTGTCAACGATAATTTGAAAGTATATGTCACAGAAGAATCTGCTGCTTTCAGAGATATGTCTTCGCGATATTCTTTTTTCGTATCGTTTCGCACGATCGTAACCGAATAGTCGACATTATCCACCATGAGCTCTATTACACGTCCACGAATCGTATCTGACTCATCCACATATAATTTCATTTTCTTCCATACCATGCTGTACTTGTTGGTCATAAATTCACCGGTATGATACACAATATCATACTCCGTACATGCATCAGTAATTCCTTTCGGCTTCACATCCTCTCTGCTCTTCGTGACAGTCTGTCCTTTTTGCCAAAACATGCCAAGCCACTTTTGCATCTCACTTTTGAACGTAACTTCCGTCCCCATCGGTACAAACAAGGCTTCGGTCAATTCCGTCTCCAACATAAGATAATCTTCTTTTAGTTCCGATATCTGCAAACAGCTAACCCCACCATTGTCTCCCACATCACGCTTCTGTGTTCCATCATGAAAAGCATTAAAATGTACTGCCTTTTGGTCATTTAATAACACTGTCCCCTGTCCGGTCACCGTGTCTTTATCCATCTGAATATCAGACTGTACCGTGACCTTTTGCAAGCCACTTTTCCTTAATAATGCTTTCCATGCATCGCCAAGTGTAATCTGCGTTGTTAGTCCTAGTCCTTCACTGCTCCTGTCTTTCCAATCTGCCTTCCAGTCACAAAGCTGTTGAATTTCTTCATCCAGCGTTCTCTTCTCCAATTGTTGAACATACTCCGTTGGCGGAAGCTTCTTTTGCTGTTCCTGCTTTTTATAATAGATCACGCCACCTGTCCCCAATGCCAAAACAACAATAATACAAATAGCTGCCACAAACCATTTCTTTCTGCTCTGTTTCATAATCCCTCACTCCTTTTACCATAAAACAATATGCTGTTATCTATACAACCGTCGGCCGCATCAATATAATTAAAAGCACTCTTCGCGTACTTTTTCACACCACCATCACATCTCCACTCTGAAATAGCACTTTTTAGAAAACTTCCTCTGCCTAGTTTTCGTAAATTTTTCGGTAAAACAACCTTTTCTAAATAATAATTGCCTCGGAAGGATAAAGGTGCCGTCTTGCGAACTGTATCCGGTACAACAAAGGTACTGCCCTTCTTACTCATCGGATAACAGATAAGTGTTGTCATTTTCTTATTGTATAACACACCATTTTGCGACCTGTACTTTGGATTAATCGAAGAAACACGAATATTTGTAATGTAGATTTGTGCCCCAAATGCCCCTTCTTCAATTTTCGTCACACTTACCGGAATATAAAGTTCCTTTATCTGTATATCACCAAACATATTGGCTGTAATGGTAGTAAATCCTTCTGGCAATTCCACATATAACTTCTCGTACGCATCGTCTCGTTCTCTGGCAAGATCCATACACCAACTAAGCCCGTAATCATCTGATAGTCCTTTGCCTATCAGTCTTACACCATAGGTTTAAAACTACCATATGTAAAATACTTTGAATACCTTATTTTACATGCCCTTCTCTTATCTCCTAGGCCAAGCATAACATAACCGTTATCAAAAATAAAGCACAATCTTTCCTTTCCCCCTGTCATTTTATATCCGTTTATGGTATCCTTATTGTGGGGTTATTTTTTACCGAATGTTGATGGGAACGTTCGTGTTATTACAAGAAAAAGGAGATTTTCAATGAAACAAATTGGCTTTGATAATGATAAATACTTATCCATGCAGTCTGCACATATTAGAGAGCGCATTTCTCAATTTGGCGATAAGCTGTACTTAGAGTTTGGCGGTAAATTATTTGACGATTATCATGCATCACGCGTACTTCCGGGCTTTGCACCGGACAGTAAATTACAAATGCTTTTACAGCTTGCCGATCAGGCTGAAATGATCATTTCGATCAATGCATCAGATATTGAGCGTAACAAGATCAGACATGATCTCGGAATTACCTACGATCAGGATGTATTACGTCTGATCGATGTATATCAAAAGAAAGGACTTTATGTCAGCAGCGTAGTTATCACCCGTTACGCCGGACAGCCATCCGCAAATCTGTTTCAAAAAAAATTAGAATCCATCGGTATCCAGGTTTATCACCACTATACTATCGATGGATATCCAAACAATATCGACAAGATCGTAAGTGATGACGGCTATGGCAAAAACGATTATATTAAAACAACCAGACCGCTTGTCATTGTTACTGCACCGGGACCGGGAAGCGGTAAGATGGCAACCTGCCTTTCTCAGCTATACCATGAAAACAAAAACGGTATCAAGGCCGGTTATGCAAAGTTTGAGACATTCCCAATTTGGAATATTCCTTTGAAGCATCCGGTCAATTTAGCCTATGAGGCCGCAACTGCTGATCTGAATGATGTTAATATGATCGACCCATTTCATTTGGAAGCATATGGTGAAACTACGGTAAATTATAACCGCGACATTGAAATTTATCCGGTGCTCGCCGCCATGTTTGAACGCATCTATGGATACTGTCCATACAAGTCTCCAACAGATATGGGCGTCAATATGGCAGGCAACTGTATTATTGATGACGAAGTCTGTAAGGAGGCGTCGAAGCAGGAGATCATTCGCCGCTATTATCAGTCGCTCAACCGCTATATCAAAGATGAGGCATCGGGTGACGAAATATACAAACAGGAACTCATCATGAAGCAGGCTAAAATATCCGTAAACGATCGTGCTGTTGTTCCGATTGCTAACGAGCGGGCTAAGCAAAAAGGATCGGCTGCTGCAGCAATGGAACTGCCGGATGGAACCATCGTAACCGGTTCTACTTCTGATCTGCTCGGTCCGGCGTCCGCTGTACTGTTAAATGCGATCAAAGTATTAGGAAAGATTGATGATAATGAACATCTGATATCCCCTTCCTTTATTGAACCGATCCAGCACCTTAAGACCGGTTATCTTGGCAGCAAGAATCCACGCCTGCATACCGATGAAGTACTTATTGCGCTTTCAATGTGCGCTGTATCGGATCCGAAAGCCAAACTGGCATTAGAACAGCTCCCAAAATTGTCCGGATGTCAGCTTCATGTTTCCGCGATCTTGTCATCGATCGATATCAACACTTTCAAAAAGCTTGGCATTGAATTAACCAATGAAGCCGTTTATGAGGGTGCTGCTACAACAGAAACGGAATGATCGCATTCCCGCATGCTATAATAAAAAGTTTCCTATAAAATAAAAAACAGCGTTTTCAAATTTTTTGAAAACGCTGTTTTTCATTTCTTATGTTTTCTATCACACGAAGATCATTCATTCCCCGTATTCTTTTTCATGGCTATCTCAACAACTTTACTGGTATACTCTGCCTTGTCTAAGCTTAGCAGTTCCCTTGCCTGCGACTCACTGACGCCATACTCAGATTGTAACAGAGATACGATCTGTTCTTTGCAGCCATCTACCTCGTCCTCGATCTCAAGCTGTTTGGCAGTCTCTAAATTCGCATCATATCTCTGCAAACCACGGATCAGCGCATTTAAGGCATCTGGATAATAATTCATAGCATCATAATTTTGATAAGAATCCAATGCTCTCTGTACCTGCATCACTGTTCGAATCTTATTATAGGTATCCGGATCTTTTTCTTTCACCTTCGTTCCTAACACCTCTTGGTATGCCTGCTCGTACTTACCCATCTCAAAGTATTTCATGGCCTGCTTCTTTGAACTGGAGTAACCATGTATGTTTGTGCCAGCAATCTCCACTACCAGAAAAGTAACGGTCAAGATAGCAATGATCGCAACACCAACTTTATTGAGCTTGCCGGTAACTTCATATTTTTCAGCTTCTGCCTCTTCTTCCTGCTGTGCTTTTTGCTCAGCCTTTTTGGCTTCTTTTTCCGCTTTTTTTGCAGCTTTTTCTTCCGCTTTTGCTGCTTTCTTCGCTTCTTTTTCTGCTTTTTTTGCTTCCTTTGCCTGCTCTTTTTCTGCCTTTTTCTGTTCTGCCAACTCCGCTTTTTCCGCAGCTTTTTGTTCTTCCTCTTCCTGTGCTTTTCGTTCTTCCTCGGCAATCTCATCGTTGATCACATTACCAAAGACACGCTGAAACAATCCTTTCTGATCTGTTGGCTCCTCTTCCGGATATTCCTCCGGTGCCGCAATATCTAGCAGATCATCAATAGACACATCCTGTGATTCCGAATCAGCACCAAGCATATCAAAAATATCTGCTGCCTCAGCATCCTGATCTTCTACCAGTTCATCCTTTGATGCCGTCTCCTGCTGCAACGATCCAGTCATATCCAGATCATCCAACAATCCATCTAACATCATATTTAATGCCTGATCATCGGTCGAAGATTCTGATTTTCCGTCATTCATTAACGCTGCCGTCTCTGCTGAATCTCCGCCACTTACATCGTCAGAATACAAATTGATATTATCTAATAATTCACTGGTATTAATCGTCGCACTATCACCAGCCGGCTGTGAGATCTCTTCAGTACCTCCGTCGTCGATCGGTGCTGGAATCTCTTCAGAAGCTTCCGCAACCGACATTGGAATCTCTTCGGAAACTTCCTCCTCTACCGGCATTGGAATCTCTTCAGAAACTTTCTCCTCTACCGGCATTGGAACCTCTTCAGAAACTTCCTCCTCTACCGGCATTGGAATCTCTTCAGAAACTTCCTCCTCTACCGGCATTGGAATCTCTTCAGAAACTTTCTCCTCTACCGGCATTGGAATCTCTTCAGGAACTTCCTCCTCTACCGGCTCTACCGGCATTGGAATCTCTTCAGAAACTTCCTTCTCTACCGACATTGGAATCTCTTCGGAAACCTCCTCTGCCGGCATCGGTGCATCCTCAGACTGCTCATCTGACTTAAACTCCTCTATCCCTTCCAGATTTTCCAAATCTTCTATGTCCACAAAATCCGCCAAGGAACCCATATCCGCGAAATCAGCCGCATTCAGATCTTCTAATTCTTTGTCTTCTCCTGACATTACCGCAACCTCTTTTCTTCCTTATTGATGGTCCGTTACTCCGATCAAGTTATCTAATGCAGCAACCAACTGTCCAATCTCCGGTTTTGACAACTGGGCATCAGCTCCGAGCGACTCCCCTTTACGACGCATCTCTTCGTTGATCAACGAGGAAAAGATGACGACTGGAATATGGCAAAACTGATCAGACTCTTTGATCAATTTTGTCAAATGGTGTCCATCCATCTGCGGCATCTCAATATCTGTGATCACACAGGATACTTTCTCGTCCAAATTTCCCGACTTATAATAGTCGCATAACCGATCCCAACATTCCTGACCATTGTTTGTTGCCGTTACGTTTACATATCCGGCCTCAGACAAGCAGTTGACGATCATCTTGCTAAGCAAAATAGAATCTTCTGCAATCAAGATCGGTGTATCGTTTCGTTTTCTTCCCGTCAAATGATCGACAGAAGAGGCCTTCAATCCGGTTTCCGGATTAATTCCGGCAACAATCTCCTCAAAATCCAGTATAATAATCAGCTTACCATCAATCTTAACGATGCCTGTCGCCATGCTGTTATCACCACTATTCACCGTAGAATCCGGTTTCAAAATTTCTTTCCAGGAAATGCGATGAATTCCTGCAACTCCGTGTACATGAAATGCAGTATGCAACCCATTAAAGCCCGTTACGATATACATATCTCCCGCCGTATCTGCTTTCTTAGGCAGATTCATAACCACTGCCAGATCAATAATAGAAAGGATCTCATCTCTCGGCATAAATATCCCCTCTACTCTGGGATCTGCATTTGGCACCGGTGTTGGCACCTGATATGGCAAAATTTCCCGCACTTTCGCAACATTGATTCCATAGCTGTTGCCACCAACGGTAAATTCCAAAATCTCTAATTCATTTGTTCCACTTTCCAATAAAATACCTGTATCCATGCTCGCGCCTCCTATTTGATAGCTATTTCTGCCTGTTTGTCATCCCGTACAGCTACCAGTGATACATCTGACAAGTTAATTTCCTGATCCACCTCAAACACCAAAACTCCCTGTCTGTTATCTCCAGCCTTGATCTTCTGCTGAAAATATTGCAATTCGCCATTCGCAACTGTATGCTGTAGAAGTCCCACCTGTTTTCCCTCTGACCGCAGGTAAAAATCCGGTTTGTTTTTATGTAAGTCAACCTTTGCATTCGTATTCCCAGTATTTTTGATCCGAAAATATAATACAAGCAGTTTCTTACCCTTTCCGACTTTACAATACGCATAATCTGCACCGAGCGAAGATTTCAATTTTGCTGACACAAAGTCTACAGAAACCCCAGGAATTCCATACAATTTCGTTAAAGGAACTGTTATAACTTCTGCCTCTCCGTCCTTTCCGGCCGCAGCCTGCCCCGGTTCAGCACTCTGCACTGCTGCAGTTTCTGTCGGTGCCGGCGCAGGAGTAACGATCGGCGTTGGAGTTGGAGTCGGATTTAAAATACTACGGTCATAATCCAAACCATATGCATATTTACTGTCATGTTTTAACAACTCTCCTGCCATATATTCCGATGCTTTGCCGGCATCCAGCTTTGATAAATCAGGAACACTCGTGCTGCATCCGGTCAATGCACACGCGGCAGTGAGTACAGTTGCTATAATTCTCTTTTTCATCCTGCACTACCTCTTTTTATTGCGGGCATTTCATATGATTTTGCCCATACATTCATTATCTTTATACTACCATATTACCGCTATATCAGTCAATCGTCTTACAATCGAGTTCAAACCAAAATTCTACACCATTCTCATGATTGATCACTCCACATTTCTGATTCATAGAATCCATGATCGCTTTGACAATCGACAGCCCAATTCCGTTGCCTCCATAGGCTCTGGTACGCGCCTTATCCACCTTATAAAACTTGATCCATATCTTATCAAGGTCTTCCTCCGGTATCGTCTTACCGGTATTGAATACAGAAATGCGCTCAACATCGCCTCTCCGCTCCATTGTTACTCGTATAACCCTTTCACCATCCACATGATTAACTGCATTGCTGATATAGTTTGTAATAACCTCTTCGATCATATACTCATCTGCCCACACATAAACCGGATCCGTTTCATAAAATAAGATCTCTGCATCCTTTTGTTCTGCCAGCAAAGTTGCGGAATTAACCGAAGAACGAAGTACCTGTACAATATCAAAACGTTCAAAATGCACTTGATCACTGCCGAACTCGATCTGATTCAGTGTCAAAAGTTTTTTAACCATTTTATTCATTTTATTTGCTTCATCAATAATGACTTCGCAATAAAACTCCCGGCTCTCCTGATCATCGTTGATATTGTCCTGCAACCCCTCCGCATATCCTTGTATCAATGCGATTGGGGTTTTTAATTCATGCGATACATTCGACAAAAACTCCTTACGCATCTCATCAATCTGTATTTTATTTTGAATATCTTTTTGTAATTCGTTGTTCGCTGATTTTAATTCCAAAATGGTATTTTCTAACTTATCCGAAAGAGCATTAATACTGTGCCCTAATAAGCCGATCTCGTCTTTTGTGTGTACCGGATAACGTACATCAAAATCAAGATTTGCCATCTGATTAGCAATATCTGCAATCTTTAAAATTGGTTTTGCAAAACTATTGCTGACCACGATCATCAGCAGCATACTGACAACAACAGCTCCAACCGCCACATACCCAAGAAAATGATTAAAGATCGCCACACTCTCAGTCATGCTTTGATAATTCGTCCGCATATAGACAAACTGTCCGGACTTTAACTGACCAAACAATTCAATATACTCCGACCCTATTCGATCATCCATTATCTTATAAACTGAATAATTTTCGGATTCCGTAATCTTTTTTTTGGAATCACCACGTTCGCCAACACTGCCACCCCTTTCCAGCCCGAGCACATATTCCCTCGTCTTCTCTTCGACTGTCTTGCTCTGCCGTTCAGAAATGGTATCCGAAGATGGATAATCAAACGAATACATAATATTACCCAAAAAATTAGTCAGCTCAAACAGATAAATGCTATAGGAATGGTTTGCAGACATAATATCAATCTCACGTACACTTTTGTCGGACAATTGGCCATTCTTACTAAGCTGCGGCTGATCCTTCTGCGTTATCGTGTTGACCGAATTGTACGAATCCACCAGCATGGAAACCTTTTTGTGCTGGTAATATCCCGGCAGCAATGCATAATTTAACATCCAAAAGGCGCATAATGTAAAACCCAAGATCAAAAGCATCGTTATCATTAATTTTGTGCGGATCGACATGCCACGCACGTTACAATTTTCACGCTTTCTCATACTTCAAATTTATACCCCATTCCCCAGATTGTTTTGATATATTCGCCCTTGTCACCTAATTTGCTGCGCAATTTTTTTACATGCGTATCGATCGTTCGTGCATCCCCAAAATAATCATAATTCCACACATTGTTCAATATACGTTCCCTCGATAATGCAACGCCTTGATTGTCCATAAAATAGGTCAACAGTTCAAATTCTTTATAGCTGAGTTCTACCAGTTCTCCATTGATCCGCACCTCATGTGCAGCCCGATTCAGACTGATTCCTCCCGCTTCCATCACATCATCTTCAAGTGCATTAGTTCTCCGCAAGATTGCCTCTACACGTGCCACTAATATCTTCGGGCTAAACGGTTTCGAAATATATTCATCAACACCAAGATCAAATCCGAGTAACTCATCTTTCTCATCACTCTTGGCTGTCAACATAATGATCGGCACCTGTGAATACTGACGGATTTCCCGACAAACTTCCCAACCATCCATCTTCGGCATCATCACATCAAGGATGATCAGCGCAATGTCTTTGTTCGCAAAAAATACGTCAACCGCCTGTTCACCATCCTCTGCTTCCAGTACGACAAATCCCTGTTTATTTAAGAAATCTTTGACAAGTTTACGCATACGCTGCTCATCGTCCACCACTAAGATTTTCAATTGTTCCATAGCTTTCACCAACCCTTTCTCATTATTCTATTTAATAAGAAGTCAATGAATATGCTCATTGACTTCTAAAATAAGTATATAAAATAATTATGAATAATCTGTGATAAGATCACTTATTTTTTAGTGCGTTTTCCCGCTCATCCAACTGTTTTTCTTTCTGTTCCAATTGATCCTGCCACTGCTCATATTCATCTACTAATTCTTCCCGCATTTCTTCTTTATAATTTGTAAAATACGTAAACACAGAATATCTGGTCTTAAATGTCACTAACAACATTCCCAAAATAATGATCAACAAAACGGTTATGACCATGTTTTTGATCGTTTTACCAGTCACTGCATCTTCATATGCTTTCTTATATCGTTTGAGCTGTCGCTCTATTTCTGTCTTGCCTGTCACACCAGAATCCGTTGCGCCCGATCCTTTACGTTGTTTATCGGAAGCGGCCTGTTCTGACAGTGCAACCGGAATAGGCGCAAGTGTGTCTTCTCCTACGATACCTGACTGCAGGATCTCAGTACGAAGTTCCTGTAAAAACTGCAGTCCGATAACTGTACAAAACGCACGCTTTTCGACGGATCGATTGTACACCTTTAGCAGTTCCTTGGGTTTCCCGGAACGAATTGTTTCCTTGAGATAGGAAATTGTTTCTTTCTCCTTGTGTGCCCGTTCAAATTCACGTTTTGTCAGGAATTGATATCCGTCCAAACAATATAACGTATTCTTCATACCATTCCCCATTTCTGTTATTTTGAAAACGTTGCATGCTTTGTGATCCATTTCTGTACAGCACTACTCAACGCATTATCCTTTAAGCTTTCTCGATTCTTCTTCTCATATTCTGCTTCAGAATCATATTTTTCAGTGTTATACTGATATTCCTCTGCCACCAGGTCTTTATATTCCTTGTCCGAATAATTGATCCCCTCTGCTTTTGCAATTGCTTCAACGACCAATTTTTCTTTGACAGCCTGCTTCGCCTGTTCGTCCAACTCATTTTTGACAAAGTCTTCTTCATTTTCGCTGCCCCAGGACTGAAAAATTTCGTCATGGCTCATACCGTACATATCCGCCATATCATAATACCCCTGCAGCACTTCCTGCTTGGCATCCTCTAATAATTCCTCCGGATATTTTTTTACTTTTGCATTTTCAAGAACTTCTGTCCATGCAAAATCCTGCTTATTATTCTCATTTTCTTTTGCTAGCTCCGTGCGAATATCAGCTTCATACTCTTTTGCTGTCTTAAAATCCGAAATCGACTGCACAAATTTATCATTCCAGGTCGGTACGATTTCATCTCCACAGATATATTTTACCGTAGCCTTAAAGGTAACTTCCTTACCGTCAATAGTATCATCTCCATAAGTTCCCTTTGGAATATTGATCTTAAAAGTGATCTGCTTGCCGGTCGTGGCTCCTACAAAAGCACTTTCAAACCCTTTTACAAATTGGTCAGATCCAAGCTCTATAACCTCTTCTCCGCAAGTATCATCTACCTTTTTGCCATCAATATATCCATTAAATTTAGCGTATATTTTGTCATCTTCCTGTACGGTGCCCTTTTTCTGTTCATACGTGACATTATCCTGTATCAGACCGTCGATCTCCTGCTGTACATCGTCATCAGTAACCGCTAAAGATACTTTAATTCCTTTATAATCACCAAGACGCACGCATTTGTTTGCATCATAGTCAGCCCCGGTATTCTCCTGTGTTATCTTGCTCCAAGGCTGCTTTTGTACGAGTAATGTGCCACCGACTCCCAAAGCAATCCCAAGAATAAGCATTCCACCGGCAATTGCCGTCCACTTTTTGCCAATCTTCTTATTATAAGAAGATATTTGACTTGATGCAGGCTGCTGTGTATTATCGACATCTGACATTGCCTGACACGGTGTTTCCGGAATTTGTTGTTCAAACCATTCAAGCATATCTGCCGTAGTGTGTACTACATAATCTGCACCAGCCTCTTCTAATTCTCCGGTTTCCGCATAACCATAATAAACACCTAAAGAACGGATACCACAGGATTTTGCTCCAATGACATCGTATTTACGATCACCAACCATTAATACTGTACCCTTATCCTGCTCAGTTACATTTAATCTACGCAGTGCTTCTTCTACAACAGCCTGTTTGGAACCACGATCCCCATTCAACGTATCTCCAGCAATCACATCAAAATATTCTTTAAGATGAAAGTGTTCCAAAATACGTTCTGTATATTCTTCCGGTTTTGAAGTTGCTACCGCTATTTTTACCTGCGTTTTTTTCAAATATTTTAAAACAGCTTCAAACCCTTCATACACATATGCCTCAAACAGACCTTCCGACTGATAACGCTCCCGGTACTTTGCCGTAGCAGTCTTCGCCTCTTCTTCCGTTAAATCGGTATACTCACGGAATCCAACCACCAACGGAGGTCCGACAAATTTGCGCAGAGTCTGTTCTGCCGGTATCTCGCGCCCCATCTGTTCTAACGCATATCGGATACAATTCATGATCCCCTCTCCGGAGTTCGTAATTGTTCCATCTAAATCAAATAAAATATATTTCCACATAAAATTCTATTACTATCCTTTCCTATAAATTCTTATTTACTCAAACCTACCATAACTCAACATTTCACACAACCACATATTACTTATTATGTCAGCAATGAATATACTATTTTGCAGCCAATACATTAAATTGTTCTGCTATCAGAGAACTAAGATAATTGCCACAGAACGCAATGTTTTTACGTGATTTCTTATTTTGTTAAGTCTCTGATGTATACATGCCTGAAAGAATGTCTGAGATGTCCCGGTTTAGCAAGGTATCATCCATTTTTGGACGGGACGCTTTCGCTACGATGCGCTACGTCACGTTACTTAATGTCTCTGAAATACGAGACATAAGTAACGACGAGCGCAAAGTCCCTTTCAAAAATGATGAATACCTTGCTTCCGGGACATCGAGTTTTCTGTAAGGCATGTAAATCATCCATCAGAGACAACAAAATTTAGAAATCACTGTAAAAACAAAATGCGGCAAGGCAATTACTATAGTTCTCTGATGGCAGAAACCACTCTTTGACGGCTGCAAAATGCTATATAGTCATTGACATAATAAGTAATATGTGGTTTTGCAATAACTTCCGATGTGGGAAGTTTGTATACAAGCACATACTTAATTATAACGAAATTTTATTTAAAAAACAAGAAGAGCCCGGGAAGGCTCTTCTTGTCGGGTAGCTTGCACTACCCAGCGTATAATAGGGTGGGAGTAGAAAGTTTTCACTTTCTGAAACCTATTATAACGAGCATATGTGTCCAAAGTGTGTCTGTTTCGTAAACGTTTTTTCTGATTTTCGACATATATTTTATTATTTTATACAATATATGGTATTTTTGCACTTTTCCTACTGCATTTTTGTAATATTCCTGTTCTTTTAAATGTCATTTAGGTGCTAATCAAATCGGAAATTTACGAAAATCTTCATCTCCTTAGCAAAATTCCCGCCCCCTCGAGCACAAACACAATTTATACTTTTAATTCTTACATTATATTATATTAACTTGTCAAAAATATGTCATTCAAATTATGCTCACACCTTTAAAAATTTTGTATAATTGTATACTATATTTATTTTTCAATTGTTTTTTCATTTTTTTATTGAATTTCTACGGTTTTTGTGCCATACTAAGAAGGTAGTAGCGTGATAAACACGTCAGGCTGGTATCCTTGTATACCAAACACTAAACATAAGGAGGTTTTTTAGCAATGGCGTTAAAGAATCAGTATTTAATTGACTTACTGGAAACAGTAAAAAAGAGAAACGCTGGTGAACCAGAGTTCATTCAGGCAGTTATGGAGGTATTTACCTCTTTGGAACCAGTTGTTGAAAGAAGACCTGACCTCGTTGAGGCTGGTGTTTTCGAGCGTATCGTTGAGCCTGAGAGACAGATTATTTTCCGTGTGCCTTGGGTTGATGATAATGGCAAGACACAGGTAAACCGTGGTTTCCGTATTCAGTTTAACTCTGCTATCGGACCATATAAGGGCGGACTTCGTCTTCATCCATCCGTATACAGCGGTATCATCAAATTCCTCGGATTTGAGCAGATTTTCAAAAACAGCTTAACAACACTTCCTATGGGTGGTGGCAAAGGTGGTTCTGACTTCGATCCTAAGGGCAAGAGCGATGGAGAAGTTATGCGTTTCTGCCAGAGTTTCATGACAGAGCTTTGCAAACATATCGGTCCTGACTGTGATGTTCCTGCTGGTGATATCGGAACCGGCGCTCGTGAAGTTGGTTACATGTTTGGTCAGTACAAGAGAATCCGTAATGAGTGGTCTGGTGTATTGACAGGTAAGGGATTAACTTTCGGTGGTTCTCTTGCTCGTACAGAAGCTACCGGTTATGGTCTTTGCTACTTCACAAATGAAATGTTAAAAGCAAATGGTAAGAGCTTAAAGGATCAGACCGTTGTAATCTCCGGTTCTGGTAACGTAGCTATTTATGCTACTGAGAAAGCTACAGAATTTGGTGCTAAAGTTGTTGCTCTTTCTGATTCTTCAGGATACATTCATGATCCGGATGGAATCGAGCTTGATCTCGTAAAACAGATCAAAGAGGTTGAGCGTGGACGTATCAAAGAGTACGCTGCCAGAACATCTCATAAGAATGTTACTTATACTGAGGGATGCAGTGGTATCTGGACAATCAAATGTGATATTGCTCTTCCATGTGCTACTCAGAACGAGATCGATGCAGAAAGTGCTAAGGCATTAGCTGCTAACGGCTGCTATGCAGTTGCAGAGGGTGCTAACATGCCTTCTACTCCAGAAGCAATTGATGTTTACTTCGCAAACAACATGCTCTATGGTCCGGCTAAGGCTGCTAACGCAGGTGGTGTTGCTACATCCGGTCTTGAGATGACACAGAACTCTCAGAGATTGTCTTGGACATTCGAAGAGGTTGATAACAAACTTCATGATATCATGAAAGAGATCTTCAAGTCTTGTGATGAGGCTTCCAAAGAATATGGTATGGAAGGCAACTACATGGCTGGTGCTAACATTGCTGGTTTCCTTAAGGTTGCAGAGGCAATGAAGGCTCAGGGTTGTGTATAATACTTAATTGAATTATCCTTTTGAAATAAGTAGAGAGGGTGTCACACAAACGTGTGGCACCCTCTTTTTTGATGAAATAAAAACTCATCCGTAAATCTTCTACGCGATTTCTAAGACCTATCATTTATATACCAGACGTGATATACTCTGGCAGTCTGTCACAGATCTGCGACACAGCCTCCGGTATAAATTGATACATCTCCTGATACGGCAAAAATATCGGATCCTCTATGGTATGTTCTGTTTCGAAAAAATAACTTTTGATCCATTCCCGACTTGCAGTTAATTCCTGTTCGGTAATATAATCTGCTATTTCATATGGTGTTACTTGACACAACGCTTGATATGCCTTATCGATCCCCGGAAACTCTTTCACAAGACGAAAATCGATCTGATCTACATCACGTCCAAATTTCACGTAGGTTTGCGGATTATCTCGATCATAACCGGTCACGGCAATCCGCTGCAATACATATGGATGAATTTCTAATATAAATTTCTCATCGGTAAGCATATGTGTCAGATAACCTAAATACAAACTGATGCGTTCTTCTTTGTTATTATGTTTTGCAAAAAAATCCGACAAACGCTTTCGAAATAACTGTAAATGTTCCGGTTGCTGAAAGGTTCCATCCGGTATTCCGTCTCTCATGTGCGTATGCAGTTTCATCTCTCGACAGTACCCTTCACGTGCCATAATTCCATCGGGACATATATTTCCCGCAAAAAAATCGTTCGAACAATATTTATCTGCCATCTTTCCCAAGTACCGCTCCGGTTCATTGGCAAATAATTGATCCAACTGTGTTGCAACCGCTAGATGAACAATCGTTCCTGCCATGCCACATCACCCGCTTTCCATCTATCTGTGCCGGTATTGCTTCGTTGCTATTTTAAATGCTGCTGTTTCAACCATAATTTCATCATTACTTTTTGTGGAAGCAGCTTACTGGCAAAATGGGCACCTTTCACATGTGCTCCGTATACGGAAATATCTTTTCCCCGGTGTGCATCCCGCATCGCCCTAGCCGCAACCACATCCGGCTGTACCATCCCGGCAAAATTGCTCGCTGCCTTTTTCGCACCGATCAATCCTCTCTCATAAAGACCGGTATCGATCCATCCCGGACACACCGCCGTTGCCGTAATATGTCTGTCCTTCAGTTCCACATTCAATGCTCGTGTATAATTGCGGACAAAAGCTTTGGTAGAACTGTAAATATTTTGATACGGAAGCGGCTGAAACGATGCTTGGGAAGCAATATTAATAATGTGGCTACCCGGTTTCATATACGGAATACAATACAGTCCCAGCGCAACCACCGCACTAATATTAAGATTGATCATATTAATGGATTCCTCCACACTCAGATCATCATAAGAACAAAATTTAGCATAACCTGCATTATTGATAAGATACTGTATCGCTGCACGCTCTTCTGCAATCATTGCACTGAGCTCTTTCCTCTGAACATTATCACTTAGATCCTTGGCAATCGGTCGTATTTTAGTACCAAATTCTTCAGCCAGTTGTTGCAATTTCTGCGCATTCCGGGCAACTACCCAGATTTCAGAAAGTTTCTTTTCTTTGGATAGTAGCTTGACAAATTCTCTGCCAAGACCTCCTGACGCTCCCGTAACAATAGCAATCGTTTTGTCCATAACGCCCCCCTTTGTCGTTATATAACACAACCTCCGCAAAGTTTGAATAATATAAAAATCCTTGAAAATACATATAATTTTCAAGGATTTATGTAAAGCTGAAAATCGGACTCGAACCGACGACCCCTTCATTACGAGTGAAGTGCTCTACCAACTGAGCTATTTCAGCACTGCGGTTTCCTAAGAAACTCACTGCCGTATATGTTATCACAATTTTCCTCAAAAAGCAAGTAATTTTTTACATGCTCTATCAAGCTTTTTCGATCCACCACTGTAGTTTTTCTATTGTAGTTTTCCCATGATTTTCCCAAAATATAATGGATGAGAAATTGAAAATATTTTTGACAAGGCATTTATATAATATAATCAAACTTCATACACTAACTACAAACCAACGAGGCGGCGGATTGGTTAGTGCCATAAAAACAATCAACAAAATTCAAGGTGGCATGTTCTATCAAAGCAAAAAGCGCTAGGATCGACCAACGGCCGGTTCCAGCGCTTTTATCATGAAATACTTATTCTGTTTACTTGGATAATAGTCCTCATCGCTTTAATGCTGCAATTTCATCGGCTGTCAGTTCCCGGTACTCTCCTATCTTCAGAGAGTCATCCAAGGTAAGCGTCCCCATGCTCACTCTCTGTAAGTACAATACCGGATGCCCTACTTTAGCAAACATACGCTTTACCTGATGGTAACGGCCTTCACGAAGTTTTATCATAACCGTCTGCTCCTGTTCCTCTGGGAACTGCTCCAAACAAGATACTTTCGCCGGCAGCGTCAGCTTCTCATCACCGATATCCATTCCCTGCTCTAGCTGCTTCACATCTGCATCGGACAAATTACCGGCGATCCGCACAAAATATGTTTTATCAACATGCTTACGCGGCGAAAGAAGCTCATGTGCTAAGGCACCATCATTCGTCAGCAGCAGCAATCCTTCCGTATCAATGTCCAACCTGCCCACAGGAAAAACATCTTGTGTATTAGCTTCCTGTAACAGATCTATTACCGTTTTATGCTCTCTATCTGTTGTTGCAGAAACAACACCGGCAGGTTTATTCAGCATATAATAACAGAACTGCTCGTATATGATCTGCTCACCGTCTAAGGTCACTTGATCTCTGCCCGGATCCAACTTGGTTTCCGGACGCTGCACCTTTGTCTCATTTACATACACTCTACCCTGTCGTATCCACTTCTTCACTTCAGCACGACTGCCTTCTGTCATCTCGGCAAGCCATTTATCCAATCGCAACACTCACGTTCCTCCCATGAGACATAATAAAAGTCGATACAGCCACAAATTTGAGCATCAGCTCAAATTTGCTATGCGAAGCATAGTCTTTCTTAGCGACCACTTTGGTCGCTTCAGAAAGACTCTTCGTATTACATTCTGTTATACAGATCTGCATACTTCTGCGCAGATGAGTTCCAGGAGAAGTCCATTGCCATGCCACGATCAATGATCTTGTTCCATTCACGTTTACGATTGAAATACACATCTTTAGCATAACGAATGGTATTTAACATTTCATGCGCATTATAATTGGCAAAGGAAAAACCGGTTCCTGTACCTTCATACTCATTGTATGGCTGCACAGTATCACGCAGTCCACCAGTCTCACGAACGATCGGCACGGTTCCATAACGAAGACTCATCAACTGACTCAATCCACAAGGTTCAAACAGAGACGGCATCAAAAACGCATCACAGGCTGCATAAATCTTGTGTGAACGTTCATTGGAATAGAAAATATTTGCAGATACTCTGTCATGATATTTCCACTCAAAATGACGGAACAGATTCTCATATCTTTCCTCACCGGTACCGAGTACAACAAGCTGCGTATCTTCTGCACAGATCTCCTCGATCACATAGTCGATCAGATCAAAACCTTTCTGATCTGTCAAACGAGAAACAATACCGATCATAAATTTCTTATCATCTTCCGCTAATCCGAGCTCTCGCTGCAGACCACGTTTATTTTTGATCTTTTCTTTGCGGAAATTCTTAACATTATAGTTGTGATATATGTATGGATCTTTTTCCGGATCATACTCGTTGTAATCCAGTCCATTGACAATACCGACCAACGAATTACTTCTGGCACGCATTAGACCATCCAAATGCTCACCATAAAATGGCATCTTGATCTCTTCCGCATAGGAATCACTCACAGTCGTGACAATATCTGCATATACAATACCGCCCTTCAAATAGTTGGCATCCCCAAATGCCTCTAATTTGTCAGAAGTAAAGAAATATGACTTCAATCCGGTAATATCCTGTACTTTCTGCAAGTCCCATACTCCCTGGAATTTCAAGTTATGTATTGTCATAATTGTCTTAATGCCATGATAGAATGGATTTTCCGCAAACATATCTTTCAGATATACCGGAATCAAACCTGTCTGCCAGTCATGGCAGTGAATAATATCCGGACGGAAATTTAAACTCGGCAGTGCGGACAAAGATGCTTTGCAGAAAAAGGCAAACTTTTCTATATCCTCATGTATATTGCCATATGGTTGAAAACCGGCAAAATAAAACTCATTATCAATAAAATAAAATTTTACGCCTTCATATTCCATTTCCATAATACCGACATACTGTTTTCTCCAAGCCAGGTCGATGTAGAAATGTGTTACATAATTCATTTTGTTCTTCCATTCTTCTGGAATACATGCGTATTTTGGCACCATAACGCGCACGTCAAATTCATTCTTATCGAAGTATTTTGGCAATGATCCCACAACATCTGCCAACCCACCTGTTTTTACAAATGGTACACATTCTGATGCTACAAACAATACATTTTTCATGGAATACCTCCTTTTTCTTTCGGATTCCCCAATTTAATTTGCTCCCCACCAGTCCTATTACTGATGTGTACATATCCACTGATATTTTGCTAATATTTAGCAGACACATACTCCCTTTATTATAAACTAAATCGAAGATGGTGAAAAGTATTTTTTACCAATTATGCGTTCATCTTGTATTCCAATCGAATCTTATCAGCAAGCAGCGCAATAAATTCTGAATTCGTTGGTTTTCCTTTGCGGTCGCTGACCGTGTAACCAAATAATTCCTCAATAGTATCGACTTTTCCACGGCTCCACGCCACCTCGATCGCATGACGGATCGCACGCTCCACGCGGCTTGGCGTTGTCTGATGTTTTTTGGCAATATTCGGATACAACCGTTTGGTGATTGCTCCAAGCATTTCCGTATCACTGACCGACATCAGAATAGCATCTCTCAAATACTGATATCCTTTAATGTGCGCCGGGACACCAATTTCATGAATTGTCTGTGTTATTTCTGCCTCCATTGAATGATTTTGCAAACGATTTCTATTTTCGAAAACCGTAGTAACTACTTTATCACCTTTCTCTCCCGTCATACCTACTGACTTGACGCGCGCTATGATAACACGTGTATCAAAAGGTTTTAAAATGTAATAAGCCGCTCCCAATGCAAATGCGTGCTCTGTAACGCTTTCCTGACTGACCGCCGACACGACTATCACCTGTGGATGTACCGGGAAGTCCGGCCGCTGCATCCGTTCCATCACCCCCAGACCATCGATCTTCGGCATGATCAGATCTAACAATACAACATCGGGTCGTTTCAAATGTATCATCTGCAACGCCTCTTCTCCATCCGATGCTGTCCCGACTACTTCCACTTCCTCTTCTTTTTCCAATGCATTTTTCAATAAATTAACAATTCGCCGATTGTCGTCTACTACTAATACCCTAACCTTTTTCACATTCTGCCTCCATTCTCCCTAAGAAACACTGCAGTTACCTTGTTTTCATTATAAATTCTGATCAATTGCAAACTCAAGCAGTGTCCTATTCTTTTATTCGACGTGTACTGGCATAATATGTGAAAAACACTGTTATTATTTGGTAGTTTGTGTCGTATGACACCATGTATAAATTTGCCGGACTTCGTACATACTTTCCATCAACAAGTTTTTTCAGAAAGGCGTGGTGACAGTTTATGAATCCAAATATTCAAAAAAGAAAACGCATTTACCGCTGTGTACTCCTTTGTCTGCTGCTTATTGTATTTGGAGCAATTTCCTGTCGTTATTACACTGCCGCAGCTAAAAAAATACCGACGAAATTGATATTATATAAAAATCGCACCGAAAGTTTTAATCTGGGCTTTCCGTTTTATGCCAAATTGTCGTCAGATGATGCCAAAGCCGTCTCTTTTCAAAACGATGTTAAATCCACAAATCATGCACGTTCCGGACGGAAAATACAGGCAGTTGGCAACCATATTGGAAGCTACAAAGCAGGTCTGTCTCTGTTTGGTGTTATCCCCTGCGGTTCTCTGACGATTGATGTTGTCCCGGAAACAAAAGTGATGCCTGCCGGGAACGCTGTCGGCATCTATTTGGAATCCGATGGCATCATGGTCCTTGGCACGTCCGATGTACAGGGCAATGATGGTTTTATGTATCACCCTGCCAAAAATATCATAAATGCCGGCGATTACCTGTTAGCCATCAATGAAACTTCCGTCCAAAACATTCAACAGGTAGCTTCCCTCCTACAGAATAACGGTTCAAAAACCGTCACTCTGAAGATCCGACGCAATAATAAGGATCTTCAGATCAAGCTAAATCCCATTGCCACAAAAGATGGTTCTTACAGTCTGGGAATCTGGCTTAGAGAAGATACCGAAGGCATTGGAACGATGACCTGTGTATTAGAAAACAATACTTTTGCCGCTCTGGGGCACGGCATTACAGATGTAGATACCGGTCTGTTGATCGAATTAAATAATGGCGGCTTATATCAAGCTACCGTCAATAAAATCGTAAGTGGCAAAAAGGGAACACCCGGCGAATTATCCGGAATCGTTCATTTGAATAATAACAATAAGATCGGTTCAGTATTAACAAATAATCATTGGGGGATTTCAGGAAAGGTATCCGACCATGCATACCAATATCAGGAAGAAAAAGGAATCTCGTTAGCACTGAAACAAGAAATAAAAACCGGCAAAGCATCCATTCGCTGTCAGCTTGGCAAAGAAATAAGAGATTACGAAATCATAATCGATGAAGTTCAGATGAATGCAAAAGATAACAAAGATCTTGTTCTTCGGGTTACTGACCCGGAATTACTCCGAAAAACCGGTGGAATCGTACAAGGAATGAGTGGCAGTCCTATTCTCCAAAACGGAAAACTGATCGGAGCTGTCACTCATGTATTTGTCAATAATCCCCGCAAAGGGTATGGTATTTTTATTGAAGATATGCTCACGAAATAGACTGACGGATCTCTGCCTTTTTATGGATCGCAAGTTCTCTCATCTCACGTGCGCTGTCCATCACGGCATCCGTGATCTGTGCGCCGCCCAAAATTCTTGCAAGCTCCTGCACAGACTGTTCCTCATCCAAAGCGTAGATCGTTGTGGCCGTATGCGCATCCTCATTATTTTTTTCGATCAGATAATGCGTATCTGCCATAGCCGCGATCTGCGCAAGGTGTGATATACAGATTACCTGATGACATCCACCAATGAGCGCCATTTTTTCTGCGACTTTTTGTGCCGTTCGACCGCTGATCCCTACATCAATTTCATCAAAGATCAATGTACTGATCTCATCATGTTCCGCCAGTACCGCCTTAACTGCTAACATAATTCTAGATAATTCACCGCCGGATGCCGCCGTTCCGATCGGACGCATCGGCTCTCCCGGATTGGTCGAGATCATAAACTCAACCTCATCTCGTCCATTGACAGAATAATCGGCTGTCTGACGCACCTCGATATGAAACTGCACCTGTAAGAAATTCAGTTCCACCAATGCCTCTGTGATCTTTTGTTCTAGCACCGCTGCATATTCTTTGCGGTATCGCGTAATGACCGTACTCTGCATGGAAAGCTCTTTTTCCTCAACAGCAAGCTGTTCCTGCAATTCCTTCCGATACGTATCATATTCCTCATATTTTTGCAATTTTTCTGCGACATTTGCCGCATATTCCTCGACAGCTTCTACCGTACTGCCATATTTTGCCTGAAGGGATCTGATCTGATCGAGTCTTTTTTCCACTTGCATCTGTTCCTGCGGATCGCACTCAAAATCTTCCATATAACCGGAAACATCACGGTTAAAATCCCCTAACAGGCTGTCAATCTCTGATAACTGATCTGCAAAGCCCTGTACAGACTCATCATATTCTGCAATCTTGTGCAAATGACGAAGTGCTTCTCCAATCTGATCACTGGCTGCCCCACTGTCTGTCGCAGTCAAACGGCAGGCTTCACCCAAACCTTCTGCAATCGCAGATGCATGAGAAAGTCTTTGATAGTTCTCTTCCAGCTCTTCTTCCTCGCCCTCGCGCAGCTTAGCTTCTGTGATCTCCTGTAGTTCATACTGTAAAAAAGAGATTTCCCGCAGACGCTCTTCTTCCGGTATTTGTCCCTCTTCCAATTCTGCCTGTATATTCCGATAGTTGCGATAATGCTCCCCAAATTCCTGCAATGCCTGTGCAAGTTTTTCCTTCCCATAACGATCCAAAATTTCCATATGTTTTGACATATGCAACAATGACTGCTGCTCATTCTGTCCATGAATATCAATCAATATTCCGGCAATCTTCTTGATCAGAGACTGTGTTACTGTCTCTCCATTGACACGACATACACTGCGTTTCTGCATTAATTTACGAGAGATCAGCACATCCTCTCCATCTACCGTTACGCCAAGTGCTTCTAGTGCTTCTCGCTGCTCTGGGCGGTCCACGGTAAACAATAATTCCACCAATGCCTGATCCGCTCCGGTCCGTATCATATCTCCGGTAAATTTACCGCCTAATGCCAAATTGACCGATCCGATAATGATAGACTTTCCCGCACCGGTTTCACCGGTGAGTACATTCATATTTTCGGAAAAATCGACTTCCACTTCATCAATGATCGCCAGATTTTTCACATGCAAGTTTACTAACACCAGGTACCTCCTTCTACTCTATCTTCATTCATACTCTCTTTTGCTTTATTTACAAAACGCCAACCGGAATCCCGGCTGACGTTTTGGTTCAATATTATTTATTCACAGACACGATCGTCACTTTACATGCCACTTTACATCCATTGACATACGCATAAATGTAGGTCGTACCCTTTCCTCGTCCTGTCACGACACCATTTGCAACACTGGCTACACGTGCATTAGAACTATACCATGTAACGGTATCACTGGTTCCGAATACCGTCAATGTTTCTGTATCATATTGCCGCATGGACAACGATGACTTATTCATCGCTACGACATTTACACTTACGGTAGAACTTACACCGCCACTCGACATGATGGTGATCGTTGCATTACCGGTTCCTACCGCAGTAACCACGCCATTGGAATTTACCTTTGCGACACGCTTGTTGTCCGAAGCAAACTTCAAGGAATCCGATGTGTTATTTGGCAGTACACTATAAGCAAGTTTTGCCTTATCTCCGCGTTTCATCGTCAGACTGGACTGCGCCACTACAATACTGGAGACAGGAATTTCCTCCATCACTTTGACATGGCATACCGTTTTCTTGTTGCTGCCATCCTTAGTGCGCGCTGTGATCGTAACCTCTCCTGCTTTGAGACCTGTCACTTTACCACTTCCGGTCACCGTAGCAATGCTGTTATCCGAGGATCTCCATTTCAGCTTTTTAATGCTTGCCTTCTTTGGTCTGATCGATACATTCAGCTTGATCGAATGACCCACAAAACAGGTAGCATACTGTTTGGTCATTGTAATACTTGTAACCCGTCGAATAACTGTTACACGACAAGTTGCCTTCGCTTTTATTTTGCCCTTCGTCGTCACTGTCACCTTAGCAGCACCGATCCGCTTTCCTTTCACTTTACCGCCGGAGCTTACGCTGACCACTCGTTTATTCGAAGAACGCCATTTAACAGAAGGAGCTTTCGTTCCATTCGTTGTTATCGTCTTTTTCAAACGATATGACTGTCCAACACCAATACGTATATTGGTCTTATTTAATTTGATCTTTGTTTTTAATTTGGACACCTTAACACGGCAAGTCGCCTTGACACCGGACTGCACCAAAGTACAGGTTATCGTACAGCTTCCATACTTCTTACCGGTCACCTTACCATTCGCATTGACCGTCGCAATCTTAGAATTCGAGCTTCTCCAATTCGAAGCCGTGCTAGCATTTGACGGTGCTACGATCTTGCGGATCGTAAAACTATGTCCTTTCGCAATATTTTTGCTGACCGGTGATAGTCTCAACTTAACGGCCGGTACTACGGTCACTGTACAGGTACGTGTGATACCGCTTTCCACTGCCGTACACACGATTGCCGTAACTCCTGTCTTCACACCGGTAACCTTGCCCTTGGCATCAACCTTTGCCACACTGCTGTTTCCAGATTCATACTTCACGGACTTATCCGTTGCATTCTCCGGCGTAAAGATCGCATTGATCTGGAACGAACCACCTACCGTAACAGTTTTGTTCGTTGGACTGACGGCAAAATCTGTCGCTGGAACTTTCTTTTCTACAACTGTAACATAGCATTGGATCGGATCCTGCTTACCGATATCTTCTGCCCAACAAGTAACAACTACCGGGCCTCCTACTGTTACACCATGTACAACACCATCATCAGTTACTGTCGCTACTTCCTCATCGGCAGATGCAAAATGCAGTGTTTTATTGACAGAATCCGAAGGATTGAATAAGACTTCCAGCGTCAGATCACTTCCCTCTTCTACTTCTACATATTTTTCTGCAAATTTGATCGACTGCAATCGATTGCGCACTGTAATAGAAATCGCTGTCTTTGCAGGACTCTTACCATCCTTACGTGGATTACCTTCTACCATTACAACTGCTGATCCTGCAGAAATTGCTGTAATTCGCCCCTCTTCGTCAACAGAGACTACTTTTTCCCCACTGATCACACTCCAGTTCAATGTAGGATCCGATGGTTTTTCCGGCTTAAACGTTGTTGTTACCTGGTAAATATCCCCTACGATCATATCCAAATGCGTAACATCTGTCGTAATCTCCGTGATCGGATCTTCTTTGATCGTAATAATACATTGTGCCTGTACATGGTTCGGATTATACTTTGGCGTAACTGTAATGATCGTTTCGCCCTCCGTTAACAATGTCACAACACCATTCTTATCAACACTGGCAACCGGCTCAGAAATATTAGAATTCACATTTCTGGCAGTCCAGACAAGCTCTTTTTCCGTTGCATTTGCCGGCTCGTACAATGCTTTCAGAAATACAAAACCGGACGCAAGTGTCGTTGTATACTCTGTTCCTTTATCAATGCGCAGACTGGTGATCGGTGCAGTGACCGTGATCACACAAGTTGCGTACGCTTTATTATCCATATTAAAAGCGGTAATAACAGCACTTCCGACTTTATTTAAGGCTGTTACTTCAGCCGAAATATTACCATCATTGGCGGAAACTTTTAACATTGATGTATCCGAAGATATCCATTCAATATTCGCTTTCGGCGCATCAATATTGGTATGTAATGTAACGCTGCCTCCTACTTCGATCGATGCATGATCCGGTGTGATCATAAAATCTGTCGCGGCTACATTAACCGTGATCACACAAGAAGCGACCCAAGTAACACCATCACTGTCTGTCCATTTCAAAGTAACCGTAGCATGTGTGTTAGCTGGCGTTTCTTTCTTAGCAGTCACCGTAATATACTGTCCCTTTGTATCGCTGAGCGAAACATACTCTTCGCCATCTACGGTCCATTCAAACTGCGATGCCTCCGCTACGGCATCTGAACCAATGACACCATGCAGATCTAATGTACTGCCGACTGCCATACTTGTTTCAGATATATTTAAGGAAAATGTATTTACAACGGTCACGCTCACAGTAACCGTATCTGTTCCCGTTGGAAAGCCCGGAATCTCATCGGTCGAAACCGATCCGTTCAGTTTCACTGATAATTTTGCATTACCGAGTGCCTTTGTTCGAACTAACATCTCCGCTTCATCAATAGAAATGATCGAATTACCGGTCGCTCCTAAAACAGTTGCCGTAAACTTCTTTTTCAGAACATCTCTCGGAATGTTAAACGCCGTCGACAGATCATAGGTACCACCGAGACTTACTGTAACTTCCTTATCGGTGAAGTCACACGATACGCTTGTCTTTAAGTTTACAGATCCGCACGCACAATTGCCTGACTTACTATCCTCAAAATTTTTGTAGGTTCCTTTGACATAAAACTGAATGTTGTATTCTCCGGACTTAGCATCAACACGGTAGTACGACTTGCCATTGCTGCGGAAATAATACAAGTCAATATCCTGATAATCTTGTCCCAGATTGCCAAGAGAATCGCGTACTAACACAGAATGTTCTCCTTCTCCTTTGGAAATAACCCAACTGATCTTATCACCGATTGCGATCTGCGGGTTTGCATCACTTTCAACCGTAAGTTGGATCATATCACCGTCTCTTACCACAACCGATCCGGTATCACTGGAACCACCGGCTAATATTGTGTTGCCATCTTGCGATAGTATCTGCGGCCTGACAAATACATTGATCGTATCCGTGTAACTGTCTGTACCTTCCGTCCATGTCACCGTAAGTGTTGCAGGGCCTGCTCCTACAGCCTGTAATACATGGTTCACAGCATTATATCGAATAACATCTGTATTACTGCATACCCAATCCGCTTCTTTACCATTTCCGAAAATTAACTTCAGAAAATTATTGCCGTCGGTAGAAGAACCTATATTTACGCTGCTTCCGTAATTCATGATCAATGCTTTTCTGGAATCTTCCGGATACAACTTTTCTAACTTAACACCCTGTACTCCCGTCAGATATTCGTTGATAGAAAACGCAAGTTCCAACGTCATTGTTATAATATCTGAAGTACCATCTGCATGATCGATCGTAACACGAACTGTCACATCACGAATCTGCGCATCTACCTGTTTGACAACTAATACGGCGGTACCACCTTTTTTGAATCCTGCGGCATCTGCATTTTCAATCTCAACAAGACTGGGATTCAAACTCTGCCATGTACAGACATCATTGGACTGTATTCCAAGCACAGCAAAAGTATCCCTCGAACGACGCATTGCAATACGCCCTCCATCTCCTACCTGATTACCGGAACTATCCGTAAATGTATATTCTGCTGCCTGTACAGATCCCGTATTCTTAATAGCAAAATAAGCGGCAAACCCTGTCAGGCATACCGCAAATAAACAAACTAATGCTATGATTTTTTGATAAAGGCATTTCTTCTGTCGGCTCATAATTCTCCTCATTTCCAACAATTACAACGTTCTAATAGTTATTTCGGCAGAACTATATCTCGTCTTAACCGTCTACTCATCCCAATTATGATATACATACTGTACATCATCATCTTCATCTAACAGATCCAATGTACGCTGCAACTGTTTAATATCATTTTCATCATTCAACGTAACATACGTTTGTGGCAACATTGTGACTTCTGCACTTGCCATCGCAATATTCTCTGCCTCTAACGCCTCTCTAACTGCACTAAAATCTTCCGGTGCTGTCGTAATTTCAAAGGAATCATCCTCTTCATTAAAGTCATCAGCTCCTGCATCCAATGCGATCATCATCAGATCATCTGCCTCCATATCGCACTCTTCCTTGTCGATAATGATCTGTCCCTTTTCATCAAACATATAGGATACACAGCCCTGTGTTCCAACACTTCCGCTACCCTTTGTGAAGGCGTTTCGGACATTACTAGCCGTACGGTTCTTATTGTCTGTCAACGCTTTTACAATGATCGCCGTACCATTCGGACCATATCCCTCATAAGTTACCTCTTCGTAATTAACTGCGTCAATATTACCTGCTGCTTTTTTGATACCACGCTCGATCGTATCATTTGGCATATTATTGGCTTTAGCTTTCGCAATAACATCACGAAGTTTGCCGTTGTTGTCCGGATCCGGACCGCCCTCTTTGACGGCTACCGCAATCTCTCTTCCGATGACAGTAAAGATCTTACCTTTTGCTGCATCATTCTTCTCTTTCTTATGTTTAATGTTTGAAAATTTTGAATGTCCTGACATTTTTTTTACTTCCTTTCTCTTATTTCACACTACGAACAAAGCCGCCTTGTGTCTTTCAGCCCTGTCGTTCCTGCGAATGCTGTTTGTACGCACCCAGCCAAATTCCAGTATATCACGAAATAAGTTTACTGTCTATCCTCATGAACCAGTTCCGCGATCCGCATCTGCACTGCTGCCACTTCCCCAACAGACCGTATCGCGCACATCACCGTATCATCCCCGGCGATCGTCCCGACCACACCGGAAATCTCCAATTTGTCGATCGCCGCCGCAACAGCCATCGCCATACCGGAAATCGTTTTGATCACCAGCAGGTTTTCTGCCTGTTCCAAAGAAATCAAACCATCCTGCAGTACACGGACATACTTTTGATATAAATTAGCCTCTTCCTGAAGCAGCGTGTATTTTTGTCTGGGGCCATCTCCCACAGACACTTTTGTCAGCTTTAGCTCACGAATATCACGCGATATCGTTGCCTGCGTCACAGAATACCCTGCCTGCTGCAATCTTTCCGCTAACTCCTCCTGCGTCTCGATCTCATACCTTCCGATCAACTCTATGATCTTCGCTCTTCGCTCCAGTTTCATATATTCCGCACCTCACTCCGATTTCTGCCGTTAGCATTAGTTGCCGTTTAATTTCTGCCGCATCTTCTCATAGAAATTCAATCCGGATAATTTGATGAAATCAGTCGTAGCATGCGGTACCTCAAGTACAAGTCTGTCACCCGTTTTCAACATACCAACCGTCCGCCCATCTGCCTGCAGCACTGCCGTATCCTCCCCGGCTTCTTTCGTCTGTCCGATTTCCAGGACAATACGTTCTTTAGCATCTAGCAAAAGACTCCGCTTGTTAAGAGAGTGTGCACATATCGGTGTGATCACCGTTGCATGCAGTCCCGGTACCAACACCGGTCCTCCTGCCGACAGATTGTATCCGGTCGACCCGGTCGGTGTCGCCACGATCAGTCCGTCTGCACGATAAATATCTACAAGTTCCTCCCCCTGAAATACTTTCACCGTGATCAAGCGGCATTCACCCTGTTTGGCGATCACCATATCATTTAATGCATAACAGGATGTGCGGCTGTCTTCCCCCTTAAATTTTGCAGTTTCTTTTAACATGATACGACTCTCTGTCGTATAATCATCCTTAAGCAGCCGTTCCAGCGCCTCCTCCAGATTTTGGCATTCCACTTCCGTCAAAAACCCGAGCGTTCCCGTATTTACTCCCAAAATCGGCACATCACAATGAACCAGGTCGATCGCTGCCTGTATCATCGTGCCATCTCCACCAAGCACGATCGCACACTCAGCGTCTTTGGGAATATCCTGTACCGCCGTAAAATGCCTGATCCCTCCGGTTTCTTCCAGAAAATTTGGTAATATGACGCAATCTGCATCGTGCGCACGCAAATATTGCACTGCCCTCTGTGCAATCTGTGCATTAGCCCCTTTATCGCTATTCGTGATGATACAAAAATGCCTCATGCGCTGCCTCCACTGTCTCTTTGGCAAGTGCCAAATACTGTTGTTCGAACTGTTCTTCTGCCTTCTGATCTGCTTCTTCTGCAATTTCCGTAAGTGCCTGCGCATCTTGCGGTTTCTCTATGTACAACAGATACTCTATATTACCCTCCGGTCCTTTGATCGGTGAATAACTTAACCCTAAGATCTCAAATCCCATAGATAGTGCATATGTCATTATATGACATACCACTTCTTCATGAACCTTTTTATCCCGGACCACACCTTTTTTGCCAACCTTCTCTCTGCCTGCTTCAAATTGTGGTTTCACGAGACATACAACCCTGCCGCCGTTTTTCAACAGATTCCATACCGGGATCAATACCTTGGTCAAAGAAATAAAAGCAACATCTATGGAGGAAAAGTCAATCGGGTCGGCAATATCTTCCGGCGTAACATATCGTATATTCGTCTTTTCCATGGATACTACCCGCTCATCCTGACGCAATTTCCAAGCCAGTTGGTTTGTCCCTACATCAATAGCATACACCTTAACCGCACCATTTTGCAGCATGCAGTCGGTAAAACCACCGGTAGAAGATCCTACGTCCATACACAGCTTGTCCTGTAATGGCACATGCCAAAGTTCCATTGCCTTTTCCAGTTTATATCCTCCTCGGCTGACATACTTCATCGGCGTTCCCTTGATGCGGATCTGCACATCTTCTGCAAACGTACTTCCCGCTTTATCTTCGCGTTGTTCCTCAACAAAAACATTACCTGTCATAATAATGGCTTTCGCTTTTTCTCTGGATTCTGCTAACCCACGCTTTACAAGTAAAACATCCAGCCGCTCTTTCTTTTTTTTCTCTTTCACTGCTGCCTCCATACCTGTTCAATACGAGCCGCCACGCTCTCCGCATCCTGGCCGTATTTACTTCGTAACTGTTGCACCGTTCCGTGTTCTATAAATGCATCCGGCAATGCGATATTAACGATCTTCGGACACTTTTCACCCCGCTCTGTCGCTGCATACCATGCTGCAACTGCCTGTCCAAAACCTCCGGTGATCACACCGTCTTCCATCGTCACAACAATAGAATGCTGTGCTGCCACCTGCTTTAACATTTGCTCATCCATCGGCTTGACAAATCTGGCATTGATCAACGTAGGATCTAATCCCTTTTGCTGAAGCATTTCCACCACATGAACTGCGACTTCAACCATACTTCCCACAGCAATAACAGCTATATCCCGTCCGGTGTGTATCCATTCAGACCTTCCCACTCGGATCGCTTCTCTATGATCCGACAGCCCATCGTACGCCGCTCCTCGGCTATACCGGATTGCAACCGGTCCTTCCTGTGCAAACGCAAAGCTGAACATATCCTCTAATTCCTGCGAATTTTTTGGGGCCATTACTGTCAGATTTGGCATCTGTGACAAAAAGGCAATATCAAAGATTCCCTGATGCGTCTCACCATCACTTCCGACCAATCCGGCGCGATCCACCGCAAAGACAACCGGAAGGCTGCCAATGCAGACGTCATGCAGTATTTGATCATAGGCACGCTGCAAAAAAGTAGAATACAATGCCACGACCGGTCTGCTGCCGCCTAACGCAAGCCCCGCTGCAAAAGTCACTGCATGTTCCTCGGCAATGCCAACATCAAAAAAGCGATCCGGGTATTGCTCAGCAACAGCAGATAATCCGGTACCGGTTGGCATTGCAGCCGAAATGGCCACGACATCTTCCCAATCTGCCATTGTCTCTAGCATCACATTTTGAAACACATTGGTATAGGTCGGTACATCTTTTTTACTATGAAGTAATGTACCATCCGATACCCGAAACGGTCCCACACCGTGAAACGAAGAAGGGTCTTTCTGTGCAGGCGGATACCCCTTTCCTTTTTGTGTGACCACATGAACGATTACCGCTGCATTTAATTTAGAAGCACTATTAAATGCCGTTACCATCTGTCCTATATCATGGCCATCAATAGGACCAATATAAGTGATTCCCATATCCTCAAACAACATTCCCGGAATGAAGATACGTTTGATCAAATCTTTGACACCGCGTATCCGCTCTGTTAAACGATTTCCAAAATGCGGCAATTTCTCCAAAGCATTCTCCACATCCTGCTTTAACTCCGTATAATTAGTATCGGTACGGATCTTACCTAAATAGTTCGACATTCCACCTACATTTTTGGAAATTGACATTTGGTTATCATTTAATACAATGATCATATTGGATCTGAGTCTGGCTGCATTATTTAACGCTTCATACGCCATTCCTCCAGACAGAGCACCATCTCCGATCACTGCAAATATCTTATTATGTCTGCCCTGTAGATCTCTCGCTTTGGCAAGCCCCAGTGCAGCACTGATCGATGTTGAACTGTGCCCGGTATCCATCGCATCACATTCACTCTCTCCACGTTTTGGAAAACCACTCATGCCGCCATACTGTCTAAGACTGTCAAACGCATCCTGTCGCCCGGTCAATATCTTATGCGTATAGCACTGATGTCCCACATCCCATACAATCTTATCCTCCGGCAGATCACAGCACAGATGCATTGCCATCGTCAACTCCACCACTCCCAGATTGGAGGCGAGATGTCCTCCCGTTCTGCTGACCTTGCGCACAAGAAATCTACGGATCTCTCGCGCTAACTCCCGGTATTCGGACGGATCTATCAATTTAATATCATTTGCTTCTTTTATCTGCTCTAACATTACAGTAGTCTGTCATTCCTTTCTATATCCGCTGATTCTGATCCGCAGACATAATTCTTTCTTTGCAAATATTATCCATCAAAAGTATTTATTTCTTGCGGTGGATCAACGACACGATCAGTTGATCTAAAAATTCATTTTCTTCTGAAAGATTTTCTAATATCTCCACAGCTTCTTTGGAATACTCTTCGACTGCTTCCTCTGCTTCTCTCATCCCATGTAAAGATACATAAGTTGTCTTTTCATTACGCAGATCGCTGCCTATCGGTTTACCAAGCTCTTCCGCCGTACTTGTCAAGTCTAGAATATCATCCTGGATCTGAAAAGCTAACCCGACTAATCTGCCGACACACTCTATCTGTGCAATCTCTTCTTCAGCGGCGTCGGCTAAAGCAGCCCCTGCCATCAAAGAAGCCTCTAACAGTGCACTCGTCTTATAACGATATATAAAATCGAGCTGCTCTTCCGAAATCGGCTTGCCGGTCAATTCCACATCGACCACCTGACCTCCTACCATTCCATATACTCCGGCTTTGCGGCTTAAAATCTGCAGTGCCTTCAAACCATTTGCCGGATCCTTCAGCTTAAGTGCACCTTCCACCGCTGTTTCATATGCATAATTGAGCAAAGCATCCCCGGCAAGGATCCCCATATCTTCACCATAGACGATATGTGTGGTTTTGCGGCCACGACGATACTCATCATTATCCATCGCCGGCAGATCATCATGCACGAGAGAATACGTATGGATCATCTCAATTGCTGCCATAAACGGTTCAATCTCAGCTTCATCACTGCCGCCAAACAACCGATAAGCTTCTAACATGAGCATCGGTCTGAGACGCTTGCCACCCGCCATCAGACTATATTCCATCGCATCTGCAATCGTCTTTTGCATCGTAATATTCTTTGGCAATGCACTCACTAATACCTTTTCTATTGTGGATACTCGCGCATTTAATGCATCCTGAAATTGTTCTTGTGTCATACTTGTCACCCCTCTGTTTCCTCCTGCTCTATGATCTCCAGTTTCTTTTCTACTTTGTCAATTGTATCACTACAATGTTTGATCAGTTTCATTCCCTCTTCATATTTTTGAAAGGACTCCTCCAACGACAGATCCCCCTGCTGCAAGCTGCCAATGATCGTGTCTAACTGCTCGAAAGATTCCTCTATGCTCAATTTTTTTGCCATAATTTATCTGCCTTTCTAGCGCTTTGATGCTACATCCTGCACCACAACATCTGCTTGTCCATCTTTCAAAGTAAGGGTCAATCGCTGTCCCTTTTTCAACTGATCGATCGACTTAATATTATTGCCGGCGTCATCTGCCACATAAGCATAACCACCTTGCAATTTATAGAGCGGTGAAAGCCCCTTTAACTCTTCTGCATACAACGCCATCTGATGCTTTGCTGAAGTAAGTTTTTGTTCCAGCAAACGCTTTAAGCGTTCCTCACTGTCCGCCAAATATAACCTGCGCTGTCGGATCTGATCCTGTGGACTGGAATGAGATAATGCCATTTCATATCTGGTCAGCAAGATTTTCTTCAACTTGATCAGATGATAGATACTTTGCTGTAATTGTCTCGCAGATTCTCTAAGTTCCATCGTAAGATCACGGTAAGAATACACTGCTAATTCTGCGGCCGCCGATGGGGTCGGTGCTCGCATATCTGCTGCATAGTCTGTCAGCGTTGTATCTGTTTCATGTCCTACTGCTGAAATGATCGGTTTTGTACACGCAGCCACCACTCGAACCAGTTCCTCTTCATTGAACGCCCACAGATCTTCGATAGATCCACCTCCGCGCCCGATAATGATCGTATCTACATCCGTCTTTTCAAAATAACGAATTCCCCGGATCACTGTCTGTGCGGCTCCCTCTCCCTGTACCTTGGCAGGATACAACCGTATCTGTACATACGGATTACGTCGATGGGTTACATTACAGATATCCTGTATAACCGCACCTGTCTGAGCTGTCACCACACCGATCGTCTTCGCATATTTGGGAAGTGGCTTTTTATTTTCTTCGTCAAAAAGCCCCTCCTCAAGGAGGCGCTTTTTTCGTTTTTCATATTCTTCGTATAATTTACCGGCACCCTGCATACTAATATCACGGGCATACAACTGATATCTTCCATCTCTTTCATATACACTGATGCTCCCATACACAAGAACATTCTGTCCCTCTTCCAATCGGAACGTCATACCTCTTGTATAACTTGCAAACATCACGCAGGAAATCTGTGCTGCTTCATCTTTTAACGTGAAATAAATATGACCGGAAGAATGATATTTAAGATTTGATATTTCTCCCTGCACCTGCACGCGGCTCAACAAATAATCTCTAACAAACAGATTTTTGATATACTGGTTGATCTGTGAAACCGAGCATATCTTTTCGACACCGCTACTGCGTCTCTGCATCCGTATTGCTCCTTTCGCGTACAACGGCAGCTAACACTCCGTTAATATAACGCGGTGAACTATCGCCACAATACTGTTTTGCAAGCTCTACAGCCTCATTCACAGCCACATTATCCGGTACGTTTTCATCAAACATGATCTCATAAACTGCCAGACGAAGTACGGTCAGATCCGCCTTCGGCAATCGACCCACTTTCCATCCGGTAGATTTGTCATTGATCATGGAGTCCAGCTCCTCTACATGAGCAGCCACTCCATGAAATTTATCTGCTAATTCTATACGATCTGCCTCTCTGATCTCCTGCAGATCATCCATAAAAAGAGCCAACTGTTCATCTAACTCTGCATCTTTGTGAAACTCCAACTGAAATAACATACGGTATAGTTGTTCCCGCATTTCTTTTCTTGTCAATTTCCTAGCCATTCTCGTTCAATTCTCCTCTACTCATTGCCCAGATTTACTCCGGATACACGTACATTAACCTCTGAAACCGTAAGACCCGTCATCGTCTCGATCTGCTGGCTTACTCTCTCCTGTACCTGCTCGGTCACCTTTGGAATGCTGTATCCATATCGTACACTTATCATCATGTCTACATGCACAACACCTAACTCCATCTGTACCTTAACGCCCTTCGTTAATTTTTTCTTGCCAAGCATTCCTGCCAGTTCATTGGTAAGTGTACCTGCCATAGCATATACACCATCAACCTCTGTTGCCGCCAATCCGGCAATCGCTGCAACAACATCGGCTGCAATCTTTACTTCGCCAATACTTTTATTTTTCTGTTCGTTTGCCACGATAATAACCTCCTTTTATCCGCTGATATTATAACCTGTCATTTGTGTGCTATGCATATTTCAGGAAAGCATCAGCACCTCACAGTTTATTATATCAAAAAACAGGAGATTTGCAATGTATTACTAATTTTTCTCAATCTGCACCGGCGTAATAACAATATTTTCTGCCGCAAATCCTGTCTTACGTTTCACAATATCAATAATCTGTGCCATCTGTTTGCTGCTTAACTCTTCTGCATTAACAACAACATCCGCACTCTTGTCACTCAGGCTGACCATTGCATCTGCAAATCCCTTTGCCTCTAACATCATCTCCGTCGCATTTTCTTTTTCCGACAATTTAGTGATCGCAGCCACTTCTTTGACCGCTGCTTTTTTGTCCGCAGAGGCTAACGCCTTATTATTGACAATCTCTAACAAAGTTTCCTTATTTTTGGCACGCGTCTGTTCCCTGGAAAGTTTTGCCGAAGAAAAATAATCCGTCCCGATCGTATTGGATACCATAACTGCTTCTCCCGGATTTTCCTGTGACGCTACGACCTCTCCGTTATCATTGACCGTAACTTTTGCACTATCTTCTTCGGATATATCTTTCGTCACCGCATCCTTTTTACTGTCCGCCTTTTTGGCAGTTGTCTTGGCGCCTTTCTTTGATACTTTCGTCGTTTTACTCTCATTTTTGTCCGTTTTTTTACCATCCGCCTTCACCTTACTCTGTGTCTGTTTTGCATCTTTCTGCAGAATATTACCGGTCGCAATCTCCTGTCCCGTAAAATTCAAATATCCTGCCACCACGATCATCACCGCAAGGGCAGTAATGATAATTTGATTTTTGTGTACAAGCTTTTTCATAAACTTCCCTCTTTTCTGCGTATTTCAGCAACTATCTCATTTGCCGCATACGCTGCATATGTTATTTCATCTTCATTACCCTAATTTTATGTGCCTGCACCGGAAATAATGCCTGCACCGCTGCAATTATTTCTGTGTCTGTCTGACCACTATCGGCCCCCGACGCCACGACTACCACGCCTTCAATCTCCGGCGTTAATATCTGCACCAGATATGGCGTATCCTGTCCATCTTTGCGGACAAGAACACTTTCCGTTGTCGCTGATTCCTTCTGCCGTTTGGACCCGGTTCCATCCTCTCCTGTACTTTCCGTTGTTGCAGAATCATTTTGCAGCGTTACCCGCTCTTCGGATGAAGCAAGAGTGATCATCACCTGCACATCACCCACTCCATCTACCTTTCTTAACAGTTCACAAAGTTCCTTTTCTATCTTTTTGTTATATTGCTCCATAGCATCTAACGCAATCTGCTCTGATGCCTCCTCTGATGTCACATCCGATGAGTTTTCCTGCTTTCCGATCTTCTTTTGAGAACCACCTGTCCCCGGCAGAGAGAGCACCAACAGTACAATGCCTACCGCTACGATCACAAGGATCTTGGGGAGCCCAATATCTTGAAGCCGCAATGGTTCTTTCCCCTCCGAGCCCCATATATTTTTTAGATCCATATTTCTACCTGCTCTTTCTGCAGTTTATATTGACTGCATAATTGGTTCTTAAATTGCCGCAATTGCTCCTTTGTGACCTTGCTGGTTTCCTCTGTTTCCAGATGCAGTTCTATCTTGTGGATCACTCCCTTTGCATCCGCTTTCACAGTTACCTCATCCGCAGGCAGAGCATGCTGCCCGGCCTGCTTCTTAATCTGCTCTTCTAACTGCTCCGTATATTGCTGCATAATAACCTCCTGTCTCCTGCCCTCCGTAACTGCGAGCTGCTCTTGGATATCATTTACATCCATTTGAAATAAATATTGCTCCACCGTATCATGCCAAGCCGTATCTTGATGTAAAACGCGTAGCACCGGACTGACTACCAGCAAGATCAGTACGATCCCGCTAAAAAAGCGAAAATACTGCTCGTACTGCGGTTTCATGATCAAGCCGCGCAGAACCGTTACCAAAATAACGTAAATGATAATCTGTCGGATCCACTCCTGCATACGACAATCTCCCCTTCCTGTATCAGATCATTCTACCAATCTGAAATCAAGGTCCCCCTCATCTGATCATACTAACAATCTGAACCCGGATTTTTCTGTATCAAGTCATGCTGCTGATGACCAAAATAGACGCAATAAACAACATGGCACCAAATGCTACGGCACGCACCAACAGTGCTAAAGATTCTTTAATCGCTCCTAAACAGCGTATAACGCGTGGTTCTGACACCGGCTGTACTACGGCCGCCACCAGTTGATAGCCAAACTGCCAAAATAACAACTTAAGTAATGGCACCGCGCAGAGTAAAAATACGGCGATCACGCCGGCAACACCAACCGCATTTTTTACCAATTTAGCGGCAACAAGCACCGTATTTGTCACTGTGCTAATCGTGTTTCCCACACCCGGTATCGCGCCCCCCGCCTTGATCAATGTAGAATTTTGAAGTTCTGCTGACACCGGAACGATCAAGCCTTGAATCACATTGATCCCCATCATGATCCCAAACATTGTCTTCAGCGCCAATGTAACCAGATCTTTCACCAGCTCTGCCATCTTGCCAAACATTTCCTCTTCTGATAGTTCGTTGGCAAGCTGCAGCAAAAAAAATACATTAATAGCAGGTAACAGTATCTTCACTAAAACCAGATCAATGACGGCTACGATGACTAATGTGAATTCATAGTATACCGCCCCCGCTCCTGCTCCACTGGCAAAACTCATACTGATGAAATACGACGGTGTCAGCACCTTGATAAACTCTAACAATCCGGATAACGTCTGCACTGCCAGCGTTGATGCCTGCATAAATGCACCTGTTAATACCGAAAACAGTAACAGATACACCCCATAAAATGCTGTTGTTGCAACTTGTTTTCCCTGCATCAGCTTGGAAAAATTCGTAATAACTGCTCCAATGACCGCCAAGAGCAATACATACAACAGCATACTCTTTTGCTGACCGATATTTCCGAAAACACTCTGAATCAATTGTCTTCCCATATCAGCAGGATCAAACGGGACCTTTCCCTGTATGATAGATGCAACATAATCCATAAAAGAAATAGAAGAGTTCCCCATCAGCGTATCCAAAACACTCTGGATCTCATCTCCGGATATTTCATCTAAGATCACATCTGTCCCATTCTCATCCATAGGTGCCTCCTTTCATATTCCCATTTGCCCGATCAATGTGATCAAATTTTGAATGATCGGTATGCTAACCGCCAGCAGCATGATTTTTCCAAAAAATTCAATCTGCCCTGCCACAGCACCAAATCCGGCATCTTTACATATTTCTGCACCAAATTCTGCAATATAAGAAATCCCTATCATTTTGAGCAAAACCTGCAGATATAACGCTCCACTTCCAAGCGCCTCCTCCACTTCCCTGATCATTGTCAGGATATTCTCAAGCTTAGATAATGAAATTCCCATGATCAAAAGGCACGCTGCCAAAACAACCCACAGACTTTGTCCTGCCTTTTCCCCTTTTAACAATAGAGCTAATAACGCCCCCATCACTCCGATCACTGCAACTTTCAGCATAGTACTCCTACATTCCTTTCCCCATCTGCCAGCTTGATCTACGCGATCATCCCTCAGCTCTTTTCCACCCTGCACCCCCTTCCTCGCTCTTTCTATCCGCAAGGTTTCCTTTAGACGATAAATAACTGTTCTATCGTCTGAAACAACTCCTGAATATAAGGTACAACCCACAGTAATACTAAGATCAGTCCGGCAAGACTTACCAAAAAAGCCTGCTCCTCACGGCCGGAATGTTTTAGCACCTGTCCCAAAACAGACACTAAGATCCCCACTGCAGCTATCTTAAAAATCAAATTGATTGTCATAAGACTCCTGCCTTTCCACTTTTGCTATACGAACAAGATTACCAGAAAACATCCTGCCGTCACCCCCACAACACGATACACACGTGCCTGTGTCTGAGATTCACTGCGAATCTTATTCACAACTTTATGTAATCTTTGTTCGTGCAGCTTTAACATGTGCAGCTGCGTTTTACGATCTGTCTGCCCTAATGCACGTCCCACCTCCTGCAAAATATATTGTTCTTCCTGTCCCAAAAAACAGATAGGTGAAAGACCGGTTTTACGCTTAGTTTCTTCTCTCCACACTTCCCATAACCGCACAGAATCCCCACGCTCTAACCGTTCTATGATACGCTGCCATAATTCCGAAAAATAAATACTTTCTACCTGTAAGATTTTTAAGATATCAATCATATCATTACCGGCATACTCCATTTCCCCGTATAACCGCTGCAATAACACCTCCAATTCCTCTAATATACGTATTCGTCTTTTAAGCCCCACAGCCATCACCATTCCTCCGCCGACACATCCTGTCATAACTAATATACAACCGATCCACTTTAACATCTCTTCCGCTTCTCCTCCCTGTTGTCACATTATCGTAGAACCTCTGTCATCGAAAATCGCTTTCACATTACCGATGCCATCCCCTAACAATACATAGCGCTCAAAGAACCGGTGTTTGATCAAACGCTCAATTCCCGGTTTACGCTTTATCTCGTCCATACTCGCTCCATGTACCGTTGCTAGCAGCTTCACTCCGCTATTAGCGGCATATTCCATCGCATCCACATCTTCCATCGAGCCAATCTCGTCCACGGCAATAACCTGTGGAGCCATCGACCTAACCAGCAATATCATTCCCTCTACTTTGGGGCATCCATCCAAAATATCCGTCCTACAACCAAGATCATTTTGTGGTACACCATGATAACACGATCCAATTTCCGAACGTTCATCGACAACACCAACAGTCACTCCCTCAAAGTGTTCTCCTCGTACCCCTTCCGTTATGCCCGAGGATAAAATACGGATAATATCCCGCAATAACGTTGTTTTACCACCACACGGTGGAGACAGGATCAATGTATTGTGAATACTATCTCCTCCCTGCAAATACGGAAAAATACGATCAGCACAGCCTATCACTTCATGTGCCAGACGGATATTCAGACAGGATATGTATTGCATCCCTTTGATGTGCTGCTGATCTTGTATGATCCTGCCCGCCAGTCCTACGCGATGTCCACCGCGAATTGTCAAAAAGCCCTGCTTGATCTCTTGTTCGTATGCATAACGAGAATAATTACTCATATATTCCATGGATTCCTTCAATTGCTCCCGTCCCACACACACCGCTTGTCTCGCTTCATGAACCATGCCGCCACGCCGTGCCAAGAAATATTCTTTTTGCCGATACCGCAAAATAACCGGTTTACCGACACGCAAACGTATTTCCTGCAGCCCCTCCCAGTCAATGGAAAGAGATTGTACCTTTTGCCGAATCTCTCCCGGTAAAATGCGCATGATTTCCTGTTTTCTATCCTCCACCAATTCATCCTGCCTCCTATCACCTTTCTTACTCTCCAATATATGCGGCCTGTCCGAATATATGAATTATTTACTCAAACTTCCCGTACCAGAAGTAATTTCCAACCACTTTTTAGTGGCTGCAAAATACAATATAGTCATTGACATAATAAGCAAAATGTGGTTGTGGCGAATTTGAAGTGTGGGAAGTTTGAGTTATCTATTGGCAAGGTATCCTCGCGGAGCGTTTTTTGCTTTATATGAAACGAAAAGTTTCCTATAAAGATTAGGGTGTCAAAAGTCCATTTTCATGACGGAGATATTTTTTTGAAGATTTGCGCTACAATATCTTGAGGCGATGCGGCGCATCGTTGATAGATATTGTGGTCAAAGATTCGAGAAAATAGCCCGTCAGGAAAATTCAGACCTTTTGACACCCTAATCTTATAAAGCAAAGAAGTTGCTGCTCCACGAGTTTACTCGTGGATGCAGCAACTTCTTTTAAGAATTGCTAATATAAATTTCAACAACATATTACGGTTACATACTTATTATGCATCTGCAAAGACAGCGCTATCCCATAGTTGTATTACGCATCTACAAATATAGTGCCAAAATCGCATTACGCATTAACGACCTGACCGAACTCAGCTTTCAATGATGCGCCACCGATCAAACCACCATCGATGTCTGGTTTTGCAAGCAGCTCTGCTGCGTTGCCTGCGTTCATAGATCCACCATACTGAATGCGAACTGCCTCTGCAGTAGCTTCATCATAGATCTCAGCGATGCAGTCACGGATGCCCTTGCAAACTTCCTGTGCCTGATCAGAAGTAGCTGTCTTACCAGTTCCGATCGCCCAGATTGGCTCATAAGCGATCACCATGCTCTTCACCTGATCTGCTGTGATTCCAGCAAGATCAGACTTGATCTGAAGACGGATCCAGTCCATTGTTACGCCCATCTCGCGCTGCTCTAAAGACTCACCACAGCAAAGGATCGGTGTCAAACCAGCTTCAAATGCCTTCTTTACTTTCTTATTCAAAAGAACATCGTCCTCTTTGAAGTAATCACGACGCTCAGAATGTCCAATAATCACATACTTAACACCAGCATCTACTAACATTGCTGCAGAGATTTCGCCTGTGTATGCGCCGCTCTCTTCGAAATACATATTCTCAGCACCAACTGCTACGTTTGTGCCCTTAACAGCCTCTACAACCGGTACAATGTCGATTGCCGGTACGCAATAGACAACATCTACTGCATCGTTCTTAACTAAATCTTTTAACTCGTTTACTAAAGCAACTGCCTCACTAGGAGTTTTGTTCATTTTCCAGTTACCTGCAATAATTCTCTTTCTTGCCATGATCCTATTTCCTTTCTACAACAATTTACTTATGGGTGCCATCTTTACGATCCATAAAGAAATCCCCATTTACTTTACTTTATACTTTGTCACTTTACTCTTAATCCCATTCTTAGACTTCGCCCATACCGTAATACGGGTTCCCTTTTTCATCTTCTTAGTCTTAATCGTAAAGTTTCCTTTTGCATTTGTCTTTTTGGAATATATCTTCTTTCGATATTTAACATAAACCGTACTTCCCGCCGTTGTCTTTCCCTTTACGACTTTGCGCTTTGTCACCTTCGTTACCTTAGGCTTCACCGGCGCAGTGCGATCCGATAAGATAAACTTCATCTTATCTCCGGAATACTGGTCTTTCGTATACAAATGCAGATAGTATGTACCATTACTAAGAGTAATATCTTTCGTTAATGTCCAGTCTTGCGGTCCATTCATCTTTTCATCCGATGTGCCGGCATACACCAGCTTGTAATTTTGATTTAAGATCTCAAAATATCCTGCATCATAGGCTGCCTTCAGACGAACTTTAGTCTTCTTTGCTAAAGAAAAATAATAGAAAGACTCACTGCTACGCGGCAAAGAGGTCTTGTACCACTTGTCAAGCGTGATCATCGTCTCACTTCCCTTAGCAGAAGACGCTAACGATGCTGCTTCTACCTTTGCAGGCGCAAAAGATGCACCTGTAAATGCCATGGACAATGCCACGCATACAGCAATGCCCCTAGTAATAATTTTCTTCATACACTTCCCTCATTTCTTATAACAAATAATAAGAGACGTCCTGCACTTTTGACCAAGTGCAGGACCATCCCCCCTAATAGTTATTATTATTTATCGTCTGCTGCAACAACACCAGGAAGATCTTTACCCTCTAAGAACTCGAGAGATGCTCCACCACCTGTAGAAATGTGTGTCATCTTGTCGCCGAAACCTAACTGGTTGCATGCAGCTGCAGAGTCACCACCACCGATAATTGTGGTTGCACCCTCTAAGTCAGCCATTGCCTGTGCTACTGCGATTGTACCCTTTGCAAAGTTAGGCATCTCGAAACATCCCATAGGTCCGTTCCATACAACTGTCTTAGCACCCTTTATAGCATCTGCGAAAAGCTCTGCTGTCTTAGGTCCTACATCAAGACCTTCCATGTCAGCTGGGATCTCGCCACGACCTACTACCTTGATGTTTGCATCGTTAGAGAAATCATCAGCTACTACTGTATCAACAGGGATCAAAAGCTTAACACCTTTCTCCTCTGCCTTCTTCTCCATCTTCAATGCATACTCTTCATAGTCTTCCTCAAGAAGAGATTTACCAACTTCCTCACCGTGAGCAGCCATGAATGTATATGCCATACCACCACCGATGATCAGTGTGTCAACCTTATCTAACAGGTTCTCAATAACAGAAATCTTAGAAGAAACCTTAGCACCACCAAGGATTGCTACGAATGGTCTCTCCGGATTGTTAACTGCATTTCCAAGGAAATCAATCTCTTTCTGCATCAGGTAACCTACTACGCAGTCACCCTTAACGAACTCTGTAACACCTACGTTAGAGCAATGTGCTCTATGAGCTGTACCGAATGCATCGTTAACAAATACATCAGCAAGAGAAGCAAGTTCCTTAGAGAAAGCCTCTCCGTTCTTGGTCTCTTCTGCACGATAACGAGTATTCTCAAGAAGAATAACATCACCATCGTTCATAGCAGCTACTGCAGCCTTTGCGTTGTCACCAACGACGTTAGCATCTGCTGCAAATTTAACTTCCTGTCCAAGAAGCTCTGTCAATCTCTTAGCAACCGGTGCCAAAGAAAGCTCTGGCTTTGGCTCTCCCTTCGGCTTACCAAGGTGGGAGCAAAGGATTACCTTTCCGCCATCTGCAATCAGTTTTTTGATGGTAGGAAGTGCTGCAACAAGACGGTTCTCATCTGTGATATTTAAGTCAGCATCCAATGGTACGTTAAAATCGCAGCGAACTAATACTTTTTTGCCTTTTACATTGATATCATCAACGGATTTTTTATTTAACATATTAACCTCATTTCTGTGCACAGATCATTTCATAACAGACGATGATTCGTGCACGCAACTATCATCTGTTTTCTAAAAGAAAAAACGGATCCGGTCCCAAAAGACCGGACCCGTATATGGATCATATCCGTACATTGTCCGTTATAGACAATGTAATCACAATTCTTACTACTTTGAGTAATTATGCTAACTCTGAGAAGTATTTGATTGTTCTTACCATCTGAGATGTGTAAGAGTTCTCATTGTCATACCAAGATACAACCTGTACCTCGTATAAATCATCAGCAACTTTGCTAACCATTGTCTGAGTAGCATCGAATAAAGAGCCATATCTCATTCCAACGATATCGGAAGATACGATCTCATCCTCGTTATAACCGAAGGACTCAGTCTGAGCTGCCTTCATTGCTGCGTTGATACCCTCAACTGTTACATCAGAACCCTTAACAACTGCTGTAAGGATTGTTGTAGAACCTGTAGGGGTTGGTACACGCTGTGCAGAACCGATGAGCTTACCGTTCAACTCTGGGATTACAAGACCAATAGCCTTTGCAGCACCAGTGCTGTTAGGAACAATATTAACTGCAGCTGCACGAGATCTTCTGAGGTCACCCTTTCTCTGAGGACCATCAAGTGTCATCTGATCACCTGTGTATGCATGAATCGTGCACATAATACCAGACTGGATTGCAGCATATTTATTTAATGCATCAGCCATAGGTGCAAGACAGTTTGTTGTACAAGATGCTGCAGAAATTACAGTATCCTCTGCCTTTAATGTGTTATGGTTTACATTATATACGATCGTAGGAAGATCATTTCCTGCTGGTGCAGAGATAACAACCTTACGAGCACCTGCCTTGATATGAGCAGAAGCTTTCTCTTTAGATGTGTAGAAACCTGTACACTCAAGTACAACGTCAACTCCAAGATCACCCCATGGGCAATTTGAAGCATCAGCCTCAGCATAGATCTTGATTTCCTTACCATCAACTGTGATAGAATCCTCGCCAGCGGATACAGTATCAGCCTTCTCATACTTACCCTGAGAAGAATCATACTTCAACAGATGAGCAAGCATCTTAGGGCTTGTCAAATCGTTGATTGCTACTACTTCATAACCTTCTGCACCAAACATCTGTCTGAATGCAAGACGTCCGATACGTCCAAAACCATTGATTGCAACTTTAACTGCCATGTTAAAATTCCTCCTAAAATTTTATTATATTTTGTCATGTGTGCTTGTAACGTGCAACAATGCACATACACTTGTCCACATGGCAAGCTACCATAGGTTACCTGAAACACGGTTACCCGCATTTCAACCCCTATTGTACTCAATTTACCTATAAATTTCAAGGATATTTTTATATATTCTCAAATTTTACTGGTATTTGCCGCCTTTTTCTGTGATTTTTAAGCATTTTTATCGACTATTGCGGCTGCCATATGCACAATCTTCCCTTTTGCAGTGATTCTTGAACCATAATGGTACGCTGGTTAGATGACCCCTTAAAGGCAAGTCCCAGATCCTTATGCTCGATCTGAAATTCACCATCGACCATCACATCAAAATAGGATAACAGTTCTTTGGTCGTCTCCCACTCCTCCATCATATATCCTAAAATATCTTTTTCAAAGTCATATCCGGTAAAACACCATATTGTTTTATCCGGATACTTCTGTCGTACTGCACGCACTAACGGAAGCAGTCCCTCCTGATTGCTCTTTTCCATCGGCTCGCCGCCCAAAAGCGTCAGCCCCTTAATATACTCCGGAGCCAAATAATCTAAGATCTGTTTCACCGTTTCTTCCGTAAAAGGCTTGCCATAGGCAAAATCCCATGTCTCCGGATTAAAACATTCTTTACAATGGTGCGTACATCCACTCACAAACAGAGAAACACGGACTCCCGGTCCATTTGCTACATCACAATGCTTAATGTCTGCATAATTCATAATTTCTATGCCTTTCTACTATTATAGAGCAGATTCTCTGTCTCTATACCGAGCTTACCGTTGCTTTTATAAATGAAGCACACGAGCGTTGATCTCTTTCGTCTTACCAACATTCCAAAAGTTCTCACCTAAATACCCACAGGTTCTTCTTGTGACATTCATGCGATTGCGGTCCTTATTGTGACACTGAGGGCATTCCCACTCCAGATCATCGTTAATGATGATCTCACCATCAAATCCACACACATGACAGTAATCCGACTTCGTATTGAACTCCGCATACTGAATGTTATCATAGATAAAGCGAACCACATCTTCCAATGCCTCCAGATTATGCCGCATATTTGGAATCTCCACATAAGAGATCGCACCACCGGAAGAAATATTTTGGAATTGACTTTCAAAAGTAAACTTCTCAAAGGCATCAATTTTCTCACGCACATCCACATGATAAGAGTTGGTATAATAACCCTTATCTGTAACATCCGCGATCACACCAAAACGTTTCTTATCAATCTCAGCAAAACGATAACACAAACTTTCTGCCGGTGTTCCATACAGTCCAAAACCGATACCGGTTTCTAACTTCCAAGTATCGCAAGCCAAACGCAAACGTTTCATCAGACGCAATGCGAAATCCGTTCCTTTCGGATCTGTGTGGCTGACACCTGTCATAAGTTTTGTCACTTCATATAAACCAATATATCCCAATGAAATCGTAGAATAGCCATTATGAAGCAGTTTATCGATCGTCTCACCCGGCTTTAATCTTGCGATTGCACCATACTGCCAGTGGATCGGACTTACATTTGACAAAGTCCCCTCCAGTGCATGGTGACGACACATCAGTGCCTCAAAGCAAAGTGCCAAACGTTCCTCTAAGAGTGACCAGAATTTTTCTTCATCACCCTCAGCTAAAATACCAATCTGTGGAAGATTCAAGCTGACAACACCCTGATTAAATCTTCCCTCAAATTTATAATTTCCATTCTCGTCTTTCCAAGGTGTTAAAAAGCTGCGACAGCCCATGCAGGAAAAAACATTACCCTCATAATTTTCACGCATTTTTTTTGCTGAAATATAATCCGGGTACATACGCTTTGCAGAACATTTCACTGCCAAGCGAGTCAGGTAATCATATTTACCGCCTCGCAGGCAGTTATGCTCATCCAATACATAGATCAGCTTTGGAAATGCCGGTGTCACATAGACACCTTTCTCGTTTTTGATCCCTTCGATACGCTGATTCAGGATTTCCTCAATGATCATCGCATTTTCTTCAATGTATGGATCATCCTTGTCCAAATTCAAAAACAGTGTTACAAACGGCGACTGACCATTCGTTGTCATCAATGTGTTGATCTGATATTGTATCGTCTGCACACCGGATCTTAACTCATCTGCAATTCGATCATCTGCAAACGCCTTACGCACCTCTGCAGGCACTTTATCTCCATATTTTTCCTCGTAATGTCTCTCATACTTTTCACGGGTCATACGCAGATATTTACCCAAATGACGCACATCAACAGATTGTCCGCCATATTGGCTGCTCGCAACAGCAGAAATGATCTGCGTCATGACCGTACAAGCCACCTGAAAGCTCTTCGGGCTCTCGATCAGCTTGCCATTCATCACTGTTCCATGTTCAAACATATCGCCAATATTGATCAGGCAACAGTTAAAAATGCTTTGCAGATAATAGTCCATATCATGAAAATGCAATACACCATCTTCATGAGCTTTCACGATCTTCTCCGGAAGCAGCACTCTCTTGGTCAGATCCTTCGACACCTCTCCTGCGATCAGATCACGCTGGGTTGAGGCAATATAAGCGTTTTTGTTAGAATTCTCTTCCATAACATCTTTGTTGCTGTTTTGGATCAGACTCATAATAGAATCATCTGTCGTATTCGCACGACGTACCATTTCACGTGTATAACGATAAATAATATACTTCTTGGCGAGTGCATATTTATGTTCACTCATAAGTTTCTGCTCGATCATGTCCTGAATATCTTCCACCTGCAGATTATCCACATGCTTATTTTCAATTCCGGCAACGATCGCATCGATCTTTTCCTCAGATACCTGTTCGTATCGGTCAACCTCCGCATTTGCCTTTTGGATCGCAACTATGATCTTATTTCTATCATAGTCCACAACTCGCCCATCTCGTTTTGTAACCTTCATCCTTCTCCTCCATTTTTTCATTATTTAAGCCACTATTATAATTTCGGGTCATCGAACGCTTGTCCCATACAGATGACACCGTTATTTCGTAAATGCAACACTTGAGTATTATAGCACCAGGGCGCAAAAAAGTCCACAATATATTGTGATTATTCTTCAAAAATCACTAAATATTGTGGAACTTCTCTTTTTTCTAAGCACTACTCTTGTAGTGTACAAATATACGTACAGGAGTATATATTTCTCCTGAGAAAACACTTTGCTAAAACTTTCCATACCGAAAGATGCTGATCGATCCGCATATTGCTTATTGTGTCAAAGAGACTGCAGATAGTAGGCAAATGCCGTCGGGATACTGTACTGTTCCCGTAGTGTCTGCGCATCACAGAATATTCCCTGCGATCGAAGTTGCTCCGGGATGTCCCGCAAATGGATCCCATACCCCAACATGTTCCATTCTACATGACTAAAAATATGCTTAGCCCTGCCCAGCAATTGAATGTCGCCGCTCAGATCCCACTCTGCTGTCCAATCCCGAATCTCTTCTAAAGACATGTGCTGTTCCTGTCCGGGCAACTCCCACATTCCCGCAAGAAGCCCTTTCTCCGGCCGTTTACGGATCATATATTTTCCCTGACACTCGATCACAAAAATCGTGCGTTGTTCAAGTTTTCGTTCTTTCTTGGTCTTCTTCACCGGATAACATTGCATCGTCCCATGCTTTCTCGCCTTACAAAACTCCGCTACCGGACACACAGAACAATGTGGTTCTCCATTCGGAATACAGATCAAAGCACCGAGATCCATTAACGCCTGATTGAATCGGCCTGCCTCCTCCGGCAATGCCTCTTTGACGGTTTCCCGTACATTCCGTTGAAATGCTGTTTTGCTGATCTCTGTATCATCCGCATACAATCTGGTGTAGATGCGGTACACATTGCCATCCACCGCTGCCTCCTTTTTACCGAAAGCTATCGATGTGACGGCTCCTGCAGTATATGCACCGATTCCCGGCAAAGCAAGCCATTCTTCATAACTTTCCGGAAACTTTCCCTGATACTGTTCACATATCTGCACCGCCGCTTTTTGGAGATTTCTGGCTCGATTATAGTAGCCTAGTCCTTCCCACAATTTAAGCAAACGTTCTTCCGAGACGGCAGCAAGGCTCTGCACATCCGGCAATTCCTCAAGGAATCGATCATAATACCCTATCACAGCCTCCACTCTCGTCTGCTGCAGCATGATCTCTGACAACCATACATGATACGGTGTTGGGTCACTTCGCCAGGGCAGTGTTCTTGCATGTTTTGCATACCACTGCATTAACGGTTTTACAATTTCTTTCACTGATTTCTTCCTCTGTCACGAAGAATCCGACCGATATCATTATTAATGATCGTGTCACTCTTCTCTGCATCCATTTGCTCCGGCTGTGGTTCCGGCATTACAGCCACTCTCTTAGTGTCTTCCGACAATCCCATGATCTGAAGTATCTCCTCCTCCAAAATGTGTGTATACGAGGATAATTCCTGTACCGTCGGAATCTTGCCATTTTCCTCAGCAAGATATTTGGTTGCCTCATGCAGAAGATTTGTCTTGGCAAGCATTGCACTTTCCTGGTCTTTATTATGCAGTTCTTCATCAATATAGCGCTCCATTGCCAACTTTGCCTCTAACTCTAACGTCCCCCAAAATGCAGCGAGATCTGCTTTGCCATTTTCCAACAGATAGCGTTCTGTATTCTCCTCGATCACAAGCATTCCTTCTAATAATCCGAGATTGCCCTCTGCGATCAATTCTTCCACCAGTGCCTCTCTTTTGCGATACTCTTTCGTCATCTCCGTCACCCGATGCAGTCTGCTCTCGATAATACGGTCACGTAATGCACGTTCTCCCTGCAAAAAGCGAACGATCTCCTCTTCCGTAACTGTATCATTATAATCATTCCAGGCATCTAATTCCTCACGGTAGAGTCTGCGATTTCTCTCGGAACGATCTTCTTTATCTTCTCCGGAAAGTACCTCCTCCTGCTGTTCTTCAGGCTCATTCTCTGTCATAGCACGAAGCATGTCTTTATCCGGCTTATATTCATAATTCTCAATTTCTATAGCATGTGCTCCAAGATACTGGTACAATGCCTGCAACTGTTCCTCGGAAAGCTGCATATCTCCCAAATAACTCAAAATCTCTTCTTTGGTTAATTTCCCACCCTGTGTTACTGCAATATTTTTGATCTCATTGACCATCTCCAAAAACTTTCCGTAGTCTTCCATATGTCCCCCATATTTTCTCATTGCTTAGAAAAGAACCGGTACGAATAGGTACCGGTTCTCTCATACATTCATTTACAGACGTACCATGATAGATCATCAATCGACCGCCTTATATTTCCTAATGATAAGAATTATTTAAGCTTACCTGTTACAGTAACTGTCATGCTCTTCTTAGGCATTTTCTTGATGCTTGTTGCTGCACATTTCTTATTAGCATTAGAGTTCCAAGTATTTACAACCATGATCTGAGTGAACTTATCCTTCTTGCCCGGATCCGGAGTAAGTGCAGGTTTCTTAATTGTCTTAACTGTCTTTCCATCCATCTTCAATGTAACCTTAGAAACAGAAAGTTTTTTCTTCTTAGCTCCTGCAAGAGATGTATCAACATAGATTGAATTCCAGCCCTTATCCTTAGCAAACTTCTTTAAGTTCTTACCGGATACAGATACGGTAAATTTGAATTTACCTTTCTTGAATGTAGCATTCTTAACCTTAACACCGGCAATCTTCTTATTACCCTTTGCACCATTAAATACGCCCTTAGCGCGGTTTGCATCATTATGGTTAGCTGCAACACCATTGTAACTCTTTGATGCGAAGCAAAGATATGCGGAATACTTGCTTGCTGCATCTGCCTTCTGTGATACAACCGGTACTGCGACTGTTGTTGCTGCTACTGCAGCAGCCATGGAGAGTGATAATACTCTCTTTGTTGCTTTTGTGAATCTCATAACGTGTCCTCCTCACATTAAAATAAAAGATAAAATTTGCCGGCAGATCCCAGATCTGCCACCAGAAACAATACTAGCACGCGACTTTTCATTTGTCAACATTTCAGGACTATCCCTGACCAGTAATTTTAAGCCCTAAACTTCTGCAAATGACAACCAGATCATGATCGGTAAGGCGGCTTATTGTTTTTACTTCCGGTAATTATTAAATACTATATATACAAGGCAAATATATGGCATTTTGTATATAAATTATCACGTTCGATCTTAACGGACTAATATCTCTTCAATCTTCCCAACATACATCGTATGAAGATCGCCATCCGCATACCATTTTGGCTCAATTTCTGCATCCAGCATCTGATCCATAGTAATATCTGTTGCAGAAAGTGCTGTACAGGTAAGCACCAGTTCCGCTTCATCAATATATGGTATCCCATTCTCATAAGCAACAGAAACACCAGCTTCGCTGATCTTATCCCCATCTCTACCGGATACCGTTCCTAAATGCTGTAATGCCTTGCGGTATTCTTCTCCCAAAAAGCTGATAGAAAAGTGTCCTGTTTTGTCAATGAATTCTTTGGTATAACGTGACTGACGAACAAAAATATAAACCACATCACTTCCCCACAGTACGCCAACACCACCCCATGAGGCTGTCATTGTATTGGCCTTATCCTCATCTCCAGATGTGATCAGCATCCATTGCTTGCCGATCTTATCAAATGGATTCATTGTTAATACTGTCTTGTCTTTTTTTTGAAATGTATGCATAGTGCATTTCCTCCTTTATTTTATGCTGTGCTACAGTGTAACACAATTTTTTCTTGCCTGCTATAGCGATGTTTTAGAACTAGTCAAAACAACTCTCGCATATTATACTATAAGATGGTATCGATCAATATCTCAAACTCCGAATGTGTGGAGTTTGAGATAATACTATTTACCACTCTGTAAACACCTTAAAATTGTGAAAATGGAGGATTCCTATGATCCAAAACAGATTAAAAGCACTTCCGGGATATTCCCTTTATCAGCGAGTTGCTGATAAAGCACGAAACGCCAGCGTTTCCTCTCACGCAGGAGCTGCCGCATTTTTTATGATGCTATCCTTTTTACCGTTTACCATGTTTTTGCTTTCTCTGCTTCGCTTCACTCCGATCACGGAAAGTAATCTTGCAAATATCATTCAAATGATATTTCCGCTTTCCTTTGGCGAAACCATTTCCAGTCTGATCGGCCAGATTTATAACCCAAATACCAATACATTACTTCCACTTTCCGCAATCACAGCTGTATGGCTTGGTTCCAAATCTTTTTTAGTGTTGATCCGCGGCATCAACGATGTGTATGAGATCAAAGAAAGCCGTCCCTTTCTGTTGGTGAGACTGCTTGCTTTCTTTTATACTTTTTTATTTGCCATTCTTTTTGTCGCTGTCTTAACAATATTAGTATTTGGCAACACATTATATTACCACCTCTGCCATATTTTTCCTCTGCTGCAATCAAAATTTCTCACGATCATCAGCATTCGCCCCATTGTTGGATTTGTCGTGGTGTTTTTATTTTTTGTGATCCTGTACTACTTTGTTCCCAATCACAAAACGTCTCTTCTAAAGCAGATACCCGGCGCTCTTTTTACAACCGCAGGATGGATCATTTTTTCCTATATCTACTCTTACTATGTAGATCATTTTTCCAACTACAGTTATTTTTATGGCACAATGACCACGATCGCACTGTTGATGGTATGGCTTTACGCATGTATGTATTTACTGTTTTTAGGCGGCATTTTGAATCACTTGGCTGACAGTTCACACCCATCAAAATAAAAAGATAGGATCTGCCTGTAATTTTTTCCTTTTTGCGCCATTACCGCTGCACCGGTCTGGCTCATCCCGGTCCCGTGACCAAACCCGCCACCGTGCAATTCAAATATCGTTTCACCCTTTTCTTTTATCGTGTCTATATAAAACGCTGCGCTGGGAAGCAGCGACAGCTTTGCCGTTCCTTTTGTCAAATGTGCAGTGATCTGCTGTCCGGCTGCAAGCACCTTGCGAATATTATATTGACTACATACTAAGACGACTGATTTTGAACCAATCACGACCAGCTTTGTGACGATTCCACTTTCCCCTCGCTTTTCTACGCGGATCCCGCGAACCGTTCCAACAGACGATAATGCTGCGCTATGGTAGGTGCCGTCCTGCCTCTGCATAAGTATCTTATTCGGATCCGTCGCATAGCATTGCTGTAATGCATTGTCGATCGATGCGCTCAATTGTTTTGCATTGATCCGTATCCACCAACGGTACCATTTTGAATCTTTGTCGTATGCTGCATCCGTTTTTTTCGCAATAAATTCTCGAAATTGTTTTTCCTCAGACAACCGCAATGTTTTATTCTTTCCACCATCCTGCTGCATACAACTTTGTAAATAATCTACTTCCCGATCAGTTTCCCACACTTCTTTTCCACTCGCGCTCTTTCCCCACGAAGTAGAATAATAGTATGTCTGTATACGCTTTCCATCACTGGTAAGCACTTGGTCTTTCGTCGTGTCCACCGCTTTTTTCGATTGTTTATCTTCCGGAATATTGTTGTATACCTGACACGCTGTACTATCCTCTAGATCTGCATGATATTTTTTGTAGCGGTGTGCCGCGATCTGATTGTTAGCATACGTTCTGGCGCAAACCGCCTGTGCACGTAACGCTTCCATTCCATTCGAAGTTGATAATTCACTTGGCACCACCGCATACAAATATTGTTCTAACGGCAGACTGTTTCTGACCAGAAAACCGTTTTTTTTCGGCAACAGTGTGATCTCTCCACGATAGGATGGTGTCCTATCCTGTCGTTTGATCGAATGCACTGTGATCTTGCCACCGTCTTTTGGCTGGATCGTGATCTTATCCCTTGAATCTTTTCCATCTTCTTTCACCAAAAAGGTAACCTGTTCCTTTGCGGAATAGGTTACCTTGTGGTTTCCTTTACGTACCTGCAGCCCTTTCGTCCCGCTTACGCACACCTTATCGTGATAGAGTGACGTAAAACCTGTTGTGGACAGCAGTACACGTACCTTCTTTTGTTTTTTCTGCCGGGAAGAAGTTTGTTTTGTTATTTTCACTGATTTGGTGTCAGATGCCGTCTGTGACATCTCCTGCTCATCTAGCGTATACCACTTGATCTTGCCGGAACGCCAAGCATCCAGCACCAATATTCCTAACACAATAACAACAGCCAAGATCACTTTTTTCGATGATTTTTTCACTGCAATAACCATTTCCTTCCCATGCTGCAATTTTCTTTGCTGCAATCTGCTGCTTTGGATCATTACTTCGAAGCTAACAATTTTTCAAAAACTTTATCTGCCACATTTTTATCAACGAGGAAATGACATTGTCCATCCACTTTGATCCGATAAAAATTCACACCATCGTATGGCAGAAATTCCAGTTTCAATGTACGGTCATCTGTTTTGATCGTGATCATTCCCACCGACTTATTCCCGGTAACTTTTTGTTTATCGGAAATCGGACGGCGATAAACAAGATTTCCAAAGACGGTTTGATAGGTTGTTCGGAATGTTTCCTGATCTACCGATTTGCCATCTAATTTAACATAGTAATCATATACTTTGCTATTGTCCTCAGAGATCGCATTTTTCACCTCTTTTTTGGTCATTACGATCTTATGCGTCTTTCCATTCTGGGTCAACGTGATCTCCTGCAATGTATCCACATTTGTTTTATGCGGCGTATTACACAACATATTCATCGGTGTCACCGCTACAATTCCATCAATTGTCTCAGCAGACATACGATAAATACCTTTTTCTCCCTGAATACTCACGTAATAATTATCGCCGCTTTTGTCTTTTTTGCCAACCGAAAACTGATAAACATGATCGGTCTTTTTCTGCTTGCTTTCATCCGTCGTGGTGTTTTGATCGGTCGAGTCACCCTCTACGGTATAGTAGGACACATCAACAACATATGATGGTTTATCCAATCCATATTTTTTCTTGTCAGAAGATGTCGCTTTGTAAGTCACACCATCTTTGCAAGAAAGGCTTGCCAAACCGCTAAACTGATTCTGAAGTACACTGGCGCTTCCCGGCATCGTCTTACCATATACCGGTGTAATATCCCAGCCTTCGTAATCCTTATACTGCGCACGATTCTTGTTGTAAACTGCCTCGAAAGTCTCTCCCTTAGATGGCGTAACCTTAAACGCAGTTACATAAGAAGCATTGATATCCGGCTGCTCCGGCAACTCCATCATCTCCTGTTTCGTATAACTCAGGCTATCAGTTATATTAGATGGTATTGCATATATTTTGTTTTTATTCCCACAATATGCATAATATCCTTCTGCAGCAACCGATTCCATACCGATCGTCAGCGTTTTTGTCGTTCCGGCTCTGTCTTTCAGCTCGATCTGATAGGAAGGTTTATCCAGCTGATACTGTGAAATATCCTCCGGATCCGTAACTACCAGTTTCGATGCTTTGACCTCGGCTACATCATCTAAGATATCGTTGATCTTCTCCTGATCGATCGGATATTGGTTATCCTTAGCATCTTTCCACACACCGTTTTCTTTGGTATAAGTCATGTCCGCTTTGTCGGACACCACATGCATGCTTACCAGATCATCCGCCTTCAACGAATATAACGTGATCTCTTTATCTTCTTGTGCCGCTTCTTTGGCAGCCTTCTTTTTTTGATGTACTCCGGCTCCATAGTACCCAATTCCTGCCGCCACCAGAAGGACACAAAGGATCACGATGGTCATTGTTTGTTTTTTCTTTTTTGACACAATAATCACTCATTTCTTTGATATTTTACGTATTATTTTTTTCGACGCATCATCCATATTACAAAACCACAAAGCAGGCATGCAAGTGGAAGCAATATGATCAACACAGCAGCCCATACTAATTGCATTACAGGAGTAAGGCTCACACTGGATACTCCAAGACTCTTGGCATCAATTGCAACTTTATCTTCTTTCGTAGTAAGCATCGAATTAACCGCTGATTTCAGCAAAGATGTATTCTCTAGCTGGCCACTGGAAGCATATTTCTCATCAAATGTAGAGGCAGATGCATATGCCACAATTTTCGTTTCCTTATCATTGTCTAACTTCTCTGTTGCAGAAATTCCTGCGTAGAATGGTCCCGCTACATCTCCATTTTCCTTCTCGGAGCTTCCACTAGACGGATCCACTTTCAAATAAGAACTATCTGATGTTTTAAGCAACTGTTTCATTGTCAAAGAACTACGGATCTCAGACATAACATTCATACCTACCGCATTTGGCATGATAATATATCCCTGCAGATCACCTAGCATCTCGGAAGCATCTGTTCCCAGTTCCGGTACAATAAAGTTTGGATAGTAATAATACTTACCGGAGGTCTCGCAAATAATCCCCTGCTTGCTCTGAATGCCATAATACTCTAATACTTCTTCCAGATTTGTCATTTTCTCTGTTGTATAACTCAGGTTGATAATGGCATTACCACCGGCTTTCAGATAATCAAGAACGATCTTCTTCTCATTATCCGCCAGATCTGATGTCGGGCCATTGATCATCAAAATATTACAGTCGTCCGGAATCTTTTCGGCAGTCAATAACTCTAAATCTGCCGTCTCCACATTCATCTTGGCAAATGCCTTTGTCAACGTATCCGGCAAAGCCACCTCTGAATGACCGGTTGCGACATACATTTTTGTTGTACTGCCGGATAAAACATTCTGAATTGCTGAGGTTAGCTGCCCCTCCGCATCTAAATAGTAGTTCGAATTAGAACTGCTGCTATAAGAGCCGGAATAATCCTGCTCCGAATAATACATTTCCGATCCACTTACCAATTTAGCTGTCTTGTCGGCATCTACTGCGACAATAACGTCATTGGAAGATACATCGTCTGTAATGTCATACTTCGAAGCAAACGCCGGATTAGCTACCGGGTCAACTTTCTTAATAGAAATATGTTTGGAAGCTTTTTTGTACTGCTTCAACACATTTTCGATATATTCATTTTCACTGCCACTGGATACCATATAATAAAACGTGATATCTTTCCGGCTGTTCTTTAAGATCTTTTTCGTCTCTTTGGAAAGCGTAAACAGATTGCCCTTGCTTAAATCGGTGGACAGATCCAGCTTTCCAACAACCAGATTTAATACGATCACAAGTGCAATGACTAATACTGTAACTACCGAACTATAGGCACCCGACTTAAACTGTCCCGTCTGAAAAGACTTCTTAATACTACCACTTTTCTTGGGAGCTTTTGGGGTTGTTGTCTCCGTTGTTGCGGCTTCCTTATTTTCGTTATTTTCTATACTCACGATTCGAAACCTCCTTCTTAGTTAAATCTCTTCTTTTTGATGATCTGTACGGTCAAGAATACGAACAAAAATGATACGCTGATGTAATAAACAATGGCATCATATTTCAAAATACCCAGTTCAAAATCCGAGTAACGGCTCGTAATCGCAAAAGCATCTGCAACCTTAGATAAAAGGTTCTCATATACTGCAGATTTTGCAATATAAATTCCCCATACAACTACTTCACCGATCACCGCTAAGATCGCAGTAACCGTAATATTTTTCATCATGTTATATGCGATAACACAAACCACGATCCACGCAACTGTTAAGATCAGTGCCTGGGAGAGCGCGTCCGTAGGAAGCATGCTTGCAATACTTGTAAGCATGTTGCTAAGAAGCAATACAATAAATGACACAACCGCTGCGATCACCTGACTTTCTGTCAAGGAAGAGATAAACAAGCCAACAGCAATGTTTGCTGCACCTAACAGATAAAAACCGATCAAACTGCTGTATGCTAAAGACAGTCTGACATCCTGACCATACATATGGATCAATAATGGATACAGTGCGATCACTAAAATGGCAATCGTAAACAAGATCATAACCGCAATATATTTTCCAAGGATTACTTTAGTTAAAGAAATCGGTGATGTATATAATAACTGATCTGTCTTTTGTTTCTTTTCTTCCGCAACAATTCGCATTGTCAATATCGGGATTAAGATTACAAAAATAAATGTCATATTTCCCAAAGTCATTTCAAAGTTACCAATTCCCTGGCTTAAATTGCCCGCCCAGGTATACAATCCCACAATAGCCAGAAAGAATGCAAGAAACACAAATCCGACCATTGAATAAAAATACTGTTTTAATTCTTTTTTTATTATGGCAAACATCTATTCTTCCTCCTTTTGCTGCTCTTGTGTCGCAGATGCACTTTCGACTGTCTGCGTTTGTGCTTCCTGTGCAGTTTCTTCTGCTTTGGCAGCCTGCTTTTTCGTTTTTTTGCCGCCATACTGTCTGGAACCACCTCGTGTCAAAGCCAAGAACGCATCTTCCAAAGATGCAGCCAAAGGATGCAGCTCATAGATTGGGCAATCCGCTTTAACCATTGCATAGAATATATCTTCTCTAATTTCTGCACCCGGAGTCATATACAAGGTAAGACCTAACGTTCCCTCCTCATTCTTGGTGTCGTATTTGACATCACGAATGCCCGGAACAGTACGAAGTGCCGTCTTAATCTTATCTTTGGTTCCTTTTGCCACCAAATGAATACCGTTCTTTTCGACCATTTCACGTGTAAGATTATCCGGTGTATCCTTGGCGATCATATGACCTTCATTAATAACAATGATCTCATCGCACACTGCAGAAATCTCCTGCATGATATGTGAACTCAACAAAATTGTATGGTGATGACTCAGATCTCGGATCAGCTCTCTCATCTCAATGATCTGCTTTGGATCCAAACCAACGGTTGGCTCATCTAAGATCAAGATTTCCGGATCACCAAGCATTGCTGCTGCAAGACCTACTCTTTGTTTATATCCTTTGGACAGATTCTTGATCAGACGTTCCGAAACATCCAATGTACCGGTACGTCCCATAATTTTGTGTACCGTTACATCTCTTTTTGCTCTTTCGACCTTCTTTAACTCTGCTACAAAGGTTAAATATTCTCTAACCCGCAGATCCGGATAAAGCGGTGGTATCTCTGGCAGATAACCAATATGTTTCTTTGCCTTCTCCGGTTCCTCATTCACATCGATACCATTTACCAGTACCTCTCCGGATGTCGGTGCGATATATCCGGTAATAATATTCATCGTCGTTGATTTTCCTGCACCGTTTGGTCCCAGAAAACCGATGACTTTACCTGTCTCAACCGTAAACGAAAGATCATCTACAGCAGCGTGATCACCATATTTCTTGACCAGATTTTTAACTTCAATCACTGTTCTTTCCTCCTACAATTTAGACACCTTACTAAAGGCATCTTATTCCTTGTGCGATAGTATAGCAAATTAATGTCAAAATTCTGTGAACAGAAGCAACACAATTAGAAAACATTCTCGCAGTCCTTTTTGTGTTATAGGAAACGAGAGGTTTCCTATAAAGGTTAGGGTGTCAAAAGTCCATTTTCATGACGGAGATATTTTTTTGAAGATTTGCGCTACAATATCTTGAGGCGATGCGGCGCATCGTTGATAGATATTGTGGTCAAAGATTCGAGAAAATAGCCCGTCAGGGAAATTCAGACCTTTTGACACCCTAATCCTATAAAGTAAAAAAGGACTGCTGCATCACATAACTGCCTACAGCAATCCTTTCTCATTTATCCGACTATTATTAGTTGCATTTCTCCGGCTCCGGATAATCCACGCCGAAAGTATCAACGGTCACTTCGATGATCATCTGTGGCTCTACCGGTCTGTCGCCAGCATCCGTAGCTACTGTAGCGATCGCATCAACAACATCCTGTCCCTCGGTCACTTTACCAAAAGCTGCATAGGCACCGTCCAAATGAGGTGCATCTTTATGCATGATAAAGAACTGGGATCCTGCTGAGTTTGGCATCATGGAACGAGCCATGGAAAGCACTCCTGCTGTATGCTTCAGGTTATTCTCATAACCGTTCTGTGCAAACTCACCGCGGATATGGTATCCCGGTCCACCGGTTCCAATACCATCCGGATCTCCACCCTGGATCATAAAGCCATTGATTACACGATGGAAGATCAATCCATTGTAAAATCCCTTATTGATCAAAGAGATAAAATTGTTGACTGTGATCGGAGCAACCTCCGGATATAACTCTGCCGTGATCGTTCCTGCTGTCGTTTTCATCGTAATAACTGGATTTGTTGCCATAATAATTCTCCATTCCCCCGACATCCATAAATACCGGACTGTCAAGTATAGTATTTAATTTTTTGTAGAAAAAATAGAGGCAATGTACCCATTGCCTCCACGTATGTATCCATTAGCCAATTACTTTCTTAACTGCCTCTAATACACGATCTGCCTGAAATGGTTTAACAATAAAGTCCTTCGCACCATTCTGAATTGCTTCAATTACCATTGCCTGCTGTCCCATTGCAGAGCACATAATAACATTAGCACCTGCGTCAGCCTCTTTGATCTTCTTCAATGCCTGAATACCATCCATCTCCGGCATTGTGATATCAAGCGTAACTAAATCCGGTTTTAACTCCGCATACTTCTGTACTGCTACGACACCATTTTCTGCTTCCCCTACTACATTATAACCACCTTTTGTCAAGATATCCTTAACCATCATACGCATGAAGGCAGCATCATCTACGATTAAAATATTATTGCCCATGATCATTCTCCCTTACATTTATAGTATCTACTTCATTCTATGTTGAATATCTAAATCTGCACTACTCAACAAACTACCTATTCATTATATCTGCTTTCCCTGTATCTGTCAAGGAAAACAGACCCGGAAAGTCATCCTTTCAAGAAATGAAATTTCCTACCCTGCCATTAAAAATACTTTGGATTGCCCCATAAATTTCGACGGCGAAGATCAATATATTCACTATACGCCCGGTCTAATATCTGCTTTTCATTAGAAAACTTTAACAGATGATAAGCCTCGTGAAACTTATAATATCCGGAATCCACAAAATATTCTTCCTGTTGCGGTCTACTGTAATAACTGTCTGCCATCATCAAGTACCAATGTACATCTTTGACAACAGTGTCTCCTGCCGCAGTAAACGAATACTGGCTCTTTCCAACGTAGCTGATGATACTGGCATCAGCACCACTCTCTTCCTTTACTTCACGGAGTGCCGTTTCTTTATACTCTTCGCCAAGTTCCACAGTCCCTTTCGGCAGAACCCATCCTTCGTAACGATTTCTGTAATTCTTGTACAAAAGCAATATCTTGCCTCTGTGTATCACCACACCGCCACAACTGGTTGCTTCTATCATTGCATTTCCTCCTTCGTGCGGTTACTTTTCTTGCGTATAGTATACTATCATTCTACCATAAATGCAATGCTAACCATTATTTCGAAAGGTACTCCCGAAACATCTTTTTTGCAATCGGAACCGCGTATTTTCCGCCGGTTCCGGCACCTTCCACAACAATACTGACAACTAATTTTGGATGATTACTCGGTGCAAATCCGACAAACCATGCATGTGTTGTACCATCCGAATCCGCCTCCGCAGAACCGGTCTTTCCTGCCACCTGATACGCAGATGTCTTTAGCAGCGTTCCCGTTCCTTCATTTACCACTTTTTCCATCATTCCGGTCATTGCTTCCGTAACCCATTCATCCACGAGTTTTCCCTGTGACTTCGGCTTATACTGCTTAACGATACGTCCATCCGCACTTTCTACACGGTCTACCACATATGGTTTCATCATCTCGCCACCGTTTGCAACCATCGCAGTGATCATTGCGTTTTCTAATGGCGTGATCAACGTCTTACCCTGTCCGATCGCTGTCTGCGTCACTTCTGCAGCATCTGACTTGGCATTCAACGCAAATCGACTCTTGTTAGCCTCAAACTCCACAGATGGTTTTTGATTAAAATAAAGCTTCTCACAAAACTTACGGTAGGCATTAAGATCGAGTCTTGTTCCAATGTCTGCAAAGGCACCGTTGCAAGACTTTGCAAATGCAGTTGGCAGGGACAGTCTTCCATGCCATTCTCTGCTATAGCAGTTGATCCTGCTGCCGGAAAACACTTTGGTTCCTTTGCAGCGATAACGATACTCCTTATAGCTATCCGGATTTTCCATCATATATTCCATCGCTGTCACAATCTTAAACGTAGATCCCGGCGGATAAAGTCCCTGCGATGCACGATTGACTAATTTAGATTCTTCCTCATCGTCCCGAACCAGCGATTGCCAGTTTTTTAAGACAGTGTTCGGATCATAAGCCGGTTTAGAAACCATCGCCAAGATCTTGCCGGTATCCGGCTCTAAAGCTACGACTGCTCCACGGTAATCTCCAAGTGCATCGTACGCCACTCTTTGCAATCCCGCATCCAACGTCGTATAGACCGAATCGCCCATATTTTTTTCACCGCGCAATGTATTGCCAAGCTGTGTAAACGGATTCACGTGTGATGTCAGCATCGGATAACACTGCGACAGCTCAATTCCTGTCATACTATTATCCGTTCTCCCCACAACATGACAAAATTTCTTTTTTTCCGGATACGATCGGTATTCGTTGCCGTCATCATCCGTCACAGTCTCCGCAAGCACCTCACCGTCCTGAGAATAAATACTTCCCTTCGTAATCTTTTCTGCTAATATCTTCTGGCGTTTATTGTGTGAATTATTAATTACTTTTTCACTGTCCACTGCCGTAAAATACGCCAAATATCCCGCCATCGCCAAAAACAAAGTCACAAAGGCATATGTGATAAATAAAATCTGTCTATTGCCTCGTTTGCGCTCTTTTTGAAGCTGCTTCTGTGCCTGTTTATCGGACCTGCGTCTGGCTGAGGCGCTTTCTCTTGGCGGATGTATTTCGTCCACGCTGTTCTTTCTGATATTGCTCCTTCGACCCATCTTGATCCTCCTCTTCAAAATTCAACACATACATCCCTTGTATAATGCAAAACAGTATGATCGTGCTCATCACAGAACTTCCGCCATAACTTATCAACGGTAATGTAACTCCTGTCGATGGAATAAATTTAGTAACTCCACCAATCGTCAAAAACACTTGAAAAATATATTCTACCGCTAATCCAAGGGCTGTCAGCTTATAGAAACGTCTTTTCATCTTGAGTGCAATGTTTACAAACAATACAAAGCAGCTGATCTCTACCAATATCAGACAGATTGCAAAAATAACACCCAACTCCTCGCAGATTGCCGAAAAAATAAAATCACTGGATGCCACCGGAATAGAATTCGGCATTCCCTCTCCAAGACCCATGCCAAACCACCCACCAGTGCCTATGGCAAATAGTGATCTTGCAACCTGATATCCCTCATTGTCAATCGTACTCCATGGATCCTGCCATGCAAGCACACGAACCTGAACATGTGAAAAGAGTCTCCACGCCACGACTGCTGCCAAAGTTCCCGCTGCCAATGCTGAGATCAAATACAACGAATTTTGACTTGCCACATACAATACGATCACATAGGTGATAAAAAAGATCAACGCTGCACCAAGATCCTTTTGCACAACAAGTATCAACACATGTGCAGCCGCTGCTACAGAAACCTTGACCACATCAACAAACTGCACAGAGCGCGCTAACAGTGCTGCTACAAAAAACACAAAAATAATCTTTACAAATTCTGAAGGCTGCATCGCAAAACCTCCGATCTGAATCCAGTTTTTTGCACCATACCGCTCCACACCGATCACAAAAACAAGTGCTAACATTGCCAGACCGATTCCAGCATACCACCACCCAAACCGGTCAAAATAAGAAAACCGTTCGATCATCCACGGTATAAACAGACCTGCCACGCAGATCACCGATGCAAAAATCATTTGCCGCATTGCAAAATCCATATTCAATCGCTCGATCATCAAAAATCCAATTGTAAGCAACATTAACATATTGTTCATCACTAACTTGGACAGGTTCTGATACACATAGGAATACGCCTTGTCCACCAACACCAAAAAAACGACCTGTGCCACATAGAAAAGAACAATTTTTATCGACAGACTGTTCAAAAATAATACTAGCGAACAGATAAAATGTATCGTAAACATGATCTTTTTCTGTCGTCTGTATATTTCCTCTTTGCGCTCCATGTTTTTGCCAATAAATACTGTAAAACAATGCCATGTATAAACCGCAAAAACAATAATGATAATATATTTTGATATTCCCACTAATACGGAATGCAGTACCGCGATCGCATCTACATTACCAAATATACTCATTAATTTCTGCGCCGCTTCCTTTTTATCCATACCGATAACCATACCCTTCCATTTCTGTGCAGACCGACTGTCTGCCGACACTGGTCTGCCTTTTATTACTGTATTCCCTACTGAATCCCTGCATCGAAATGTCCACGACAGTGATCCCGGATGATTTCATCCTTTAGCACTGCATGTACCTCTTCTGCCGTCTCTGTGGTAAATTCAAAGCGCACCTGATGCACTTCTTCCCAAAATTCCCGCTCCATAGAGCATGGTATTTGAAACGGTTCCTCCCGATATATTATATTATAACAATATTTGCAACAGTTGCGTACAATATACCGCCTTCCCTTTTCTCCCGCAAATACTTTTGCCATCGCCTTACCAGAGTTCTTCAGACAGGCTTTTATATTGCGGAAAATACACTGTGCCGATACCATCAACGGAATCCTGCCATAGCAGATCCACTGCATATCCCTTCCGTCTGTTACAGCCGCAAGTTCACGCTTTGTCAGCTCCCACGGTGCCGTAAACTGTGTAATTCCCTGTTCCCGCCACCAGACAGCTGCCTCCGAATTCATAATATACATATTGGCATCCAGACGAATCCTCTCCGGTTTTACTCCTATATCACATAACAGTTGGTATCCCTCTTGACTGCGAACCAGATAACCGTCCGGTGAAACATTCTTTAATAGTGCCCGATACTCCGTGATCGCCTGCGCACGGAGTATCGTCGGCAACGCAAGTACCGCCCGCTTCTTACTTTCCTTAATCCGCTGCAACAGCACCTCGATCACTGCATTATCAAACCATTCTTCCCTCAGGATCACTTCCTGTATACAATCGTGCTGTAAGACGGCATACAACTGCTTCTCATCGGATACCGCCGCACTTTGCTGCACATCCTTTGGGTCTCTAAGTTCTGAAATCAAGGCATCTTCTTGTGCGCCTGCCTTGATCTCTGCCTGCATCTGCCTGATCCGCTCTTCGTCAACCTCCCGGCTGCCGAGACGTTCCAAGCGATCCTGCAGACCCGTCAAAGCATTTCTTCTCAGTTTCTTAAATTCCCCAATCGGGACAAAGACGTCCGCTCCCAGATCAACGTCGAGACTTCCCCATTCAAACGGTGTCTCCCCGGTCTGGGATAACACTCTGACAACGTCTTCTTTGGCAACAGCACGCTTCACCGCATTCTCCGCAATCATTCCTGTTACCGCAAATATTTCATTTTCATATTCACACTGCAGGAGGATTGGCTCTCCGGCAACAATTCGGATCTGCCCATTTATAGTAAGCTTCGGTGTGCTCTCTACGAAATCTTGCCGTATTTTCTCTAACAATACCTGATGTCTGGTACGAAACACCCGATCACCCTTCGCAATCCGGCAGCCTTTCTGATAGCGCGTCTGCACAAGCTCACCCGCATGATATGAAGATCCCGTCGTGTATTCATAGATACTGACACCGTCCGCACCGCGAAATTCTAACACATCCTGTGCAAATATCGGACGTTCCAATCGATAACGCACCTGATGTTTATCCACATCCTGCACTGTTCCCACACAAACGCCTCCATGCTTTGGACGCTTATCCGCTAACATCTGCTCCGGCTTTTCCTCGAGATAGCCATCAGTAAATCCTTCTCGATTGTATATTTCGGCAAGCTTACGTAGATCATCTTCCCACTCTGCCGCATGCTCCTGCTGCCAGACCCGATATTTTGCAGAACCCAGTTCCAAATACAGATCCCGGTATTTGCGATACATAGCTGTCACATACGCCGTATACTCCGGCCGCTTCATTCTGCCTTCGATCTTGAACGAATCGATCCCTGCCTCGATCATCTCTCCGAGCAAAGGTAGTGCGCACAACTCCTTTGGGCTTAACAGATAACGTTTGCTGCCATCTATATCATATTGCATTCTGCACGGCTGTGCGCAGCGTCCTCTGTTGCCACTACGACCACCCTGCATACTGCTCATCAAACATTGACCGGAATAGCAATAGCACAATGCACCATGTACAAACACTTCCAACTCCATCTTCGTCTGCTGCCGCATTTGCTGCAGTTCCGTCAGCGACAGTTCTCTTGCCGGAACGATCCGCGTTACACCGTAAGCAGCTAATCGGTCATCCACTCCCATACCGGAGGTCAAGGTCATTTGCGTACTTGCATGAATATCCAGATCCGGGAAGCACTGGTGGATCACTCGTAAAACGCCCATATCCTGCACGATCACAGCGTCAAGCCCCGCCTCGTAATACGGCCGCAAAAACGTAGGAAGGCTTTGCAATTCCTGTTCCTTCAACAGGGTGTTTACCGTCATATAAAGCTTTACTCCGTACAAGTGACAATATCGTATCGCTGCCACCATTTCATCCTCTTCCGGATTCTGAGCATATGCTCTGGCACCAAACTTGGACCCTCCCATATACACAGCATCACAGCCTGCGGCTACTGCCGCTTTAAGGCTCTCCATCGATCCTGCCGGAGCAAGGATCTCAGGCACTCCTATTCTGCGTTTTGTTCTATTCTGCATCATCCAGTTCTCCATACTTTAAGAAAGAAGGGACTGTTGTGCATAGACCCAGTCCCTCTCCAATTATCGTTATATTTATTACCGTCTTTTCTTGCGACTGCTGCGCGACGTTTTCCTGGCAGGCTCTTTCTTGCCGATTGTTGCTGCTATCTCTTGCCCGATTTCTTCCGGACTTTTGGCCTCCTCAGCAACATTGTCTGTCTGTTCCACTGTTACCGCCGCTTCTGTATCCTCTGAATGCGTCACATCTTCGGCGACATCCTGTTTCTCAACGGTCTCCTCTTTGTCTGCATTTTCCGGAGCAGTCTGCTGTGTAGCTGTCAACTCTGCAGATGGTTTAGTATCTGCAGCCGCATCTACTGTCTCTTCCTTTTGCACAACTTCTTTAGCAATCTCTTTCCGCAGCTGCTCTAACTCTGTCTCCAAGCGAATCGCTCGATGTTCTTCGGATTCTTTTTCCTGCTCAAGCTTCTTAACGGCATCTTTGGCTTCTTGAAGTTCCCGCTGCATCGATATCATCTCGTGTTTCATATCAAACAGCTCTTTTTCCATATCTTCATTATCCTGCTTAAGCTCCCGGATCGTGTTCTGTGCTTTCTGATAATCATCGGAAAGATTAATAGCAAGCAAGACATTCTTAAGCTCCGTCTCAAGTCTTGCATAACCCTCCTGTGCACGAAACTCTGCTATCTTGCCATTGATATGCATCGCAATGCGCTGTAAATAATCACTGCTTTCATAACCACTTAACGTATATGGCTTACCGCCGATCACCACTTCGACATCAATCTTTTTATTCATCGATCTCCTCATCCCTTTCTTCCGGTGCCTCTTGTGGCTCTTCCTCTTCCATTGCATTCACACCGGTAAGTTCCGCCTTATTGTGGCGAATAATATCCAAATGACCGCGAAGTGCTGTCTCTAGTGCTCTGGAATTGCTTACTGCACTCTCGCATGCTCTGGCGATCGCTTTTTCTGCCATCTCTAACATATCTGTCGTATAATAAATAGCTCCATTGCCAATTTCTTCGGCCTGACGTCTTGCCGTATCAATGATCGCCTGTGCCTCTGCATTCGCACGCGCTACCGTCTCTTCTGCCTGCTGATATGCTTCCTGCATGATCGCATGTTCCTCTACCATTGCTTTGTACTGCTCCTGCGCATCCAACTTGATCGCATCCGCTTTTGCCTCAGCATCCTCCAAAATGGCATCTCGCTGACTGAGCATTTTCTGATAACGCGTAATCTCCTCCGGTACATCACGGCGCAGATCATCTAACAGATCATACAGATCATTCTTCGGCACAACAACCTTGGACTGTGATAACGCCTGCGGTTTACAACTCTCAACAAATGCATAAATATCTTCGATTTTTTGTTCAATTCTACTGCTTACCATATGTACCTCCTTGCGGCATATTGCCTGTTTATATTATCTGTTATCTGTGTTCCTATCCAACAAAAACTGCTGTACAGAAGGCGGCACCAATCCGGTGATGTCTCCACCAAACTGAATAATTTCTTTAACACCACTGGAACTGATATAAGAATGTTCCGGCGAAGTCGCCAAAAATACCGTATCTACCTGTGCATTCAAATGACGGTTTGTCTGTGCCAACGGCAATTCATACTCAAAATCTGCCGCAGTACGCAAACCTCGGATCACTGCGCAGGCATCCATCTTATCTACAAAATCAATCAACAATCCATCAAAAGCTTCTATGCGCACGCCCGGAATCTCTGCTGTCAGCTCCTGCAGTAGAGATACCCTCTCTGCCACTGTGCAAAGCGGCTGCTTGGCTGCATTGCGAAGCACACCAACAATAACTTCATCGAACATTTTGGCAGAACGCACGATCAAATCCATATGTCCTACCGTCACCGGATCAAAACTCCCGGGAAATACTGCTCTGTTCATAGTTTTCTTGTCCCTCATTTTCTGATTCTCTACGCCTCTGTCTCACCAGGTACCCGCAAAAAGACATGACGATTCGTCTTATACTCTTTGATACGCTCTACCTCGCAGCCCAGCTCATACATATAATCTACATCCGTATCTAACGCTGTCTCGACGATGATCAAAGATCCGGCTTTCACCAGAGAAGACTGCAGCAAATATGGTACGATCCGCTCTTCCAGATCCAAATGGTACGGCGGATCCATAAAGATAATATCAAACGGTCGTCCTGCCTGTTCCAAACGGCGCAGAGCCTGCATCACGTCCATCGGCATGACCCGTGATCTGTCATCCATCTTCGTATGCTGTACATTCTGCTTAATGCAGCGGACCGCTTCCCGATCTTTCTCTACCATAACCGCTTCCTTTGCGCCACGGCTAAGCGCCTCGATCGCTATTCCACCACTTCCGCTAAACAAATCTAAAAAACGGCATCCTGCAATGTCCCATTGCAATATATTAAATAATGTCTCCTTAATGCGATTCGTAGTAGGTCTGGTATTCTTTCCAGACGGAACGATCAAATTAAAGCCTCGCACGGAACCAGCCACTACTCTCATATTAATCCAATCCTCATTTCTCGTATTATATATATAAAGTGCATCGTAATAAGTGACCTTGTAACGTCACTCTGCTGCACCCCATTTTAGCATAATCATGCGATGTGGTCAAACAACTTCCACATCTTCCCGCTGAATTTTCATCAAATCTTCACGACTTGGTGCAGACAGTCTGACAAGACGATTTGCCTGATTGATCACGATCTTTTCAAACAGATTACGAATTCCTCTGGCATTTCCAAATACATTCCACTCTTCTTCCGTTTTTGCCTGCAACGACAAAAGCACCGCCTCTCTGGCAGATTCTTCCAATTGCAGTCCAGCCTTATCGGCCATTGCATCTAGGATCGCTATGAGCTCTTCCTTCGAATAATCCGGAAAATCGATAAATTTGTTAAATCGCGATACTAAACCCGTATTGCATTTCAAAAATGACTGCATTTCTTCTGTATAACCTGCCACAATGACGATCAGATCATCTCGGTGGTCTTCCATCAATTTTACTAATGTATCCACTGCCTCCATACCAAAATCATTCGGAACATCAGGATTGACCAGGGCATATGCTTCATCAATAAAAAGAATCCCCCCAACTGCCTGCTCGACCAATTCGTGCACCTTAAGTGCCGTCTGGCCCACATATCCTGCCACAAGCCCGGAGCGGTCCGTTTCAATAAAGGTTCCCTTGGATAAGATCCCAAGCTCCCGATAGATTTTTGCCACCAATCTCGCCACCGTCGTTTTGCCGGTTCCCGGTGCACCGGTAAATACCATGTGATATGACATATCCATTTGCGGAAGTCCCATCGTTTCCCGAAGCTTGCGAATACGGATCAAGTTAACCAGAGACTGGATCTCATCCTTTACCCCCTGCAAACCAACCAACGCATTCAGCTCATCTAACAGGCATTGCAGACGCTCCTCCTGCTCTTTGCGTTCTGCCTCCTCACGTTCCTGAATACGTTTTTTGACTGCCTGAAACTGCTTACGCGCCATTTCCTGCTGTAACTGTTCCTCCAGCTTGTCCTGCCTTACATTCCATTCATTGCTCGCCTGTGCGGCTGCCGGTGACTCTGCCATCACTTCTGCAGACTGCTTTTTTACCGGGACATGCAGCCATCTTGTATCATCTAGAATGTCCGTCCCATATAATTTGTGAAACAGATACTCTTCCGTATTCCAAGCATCCTTTGTATCCACAAATACACTTACCCTGTCATAAAATTCACGTACAAACCGGCGCGTCAGAACACTTTCCCGATCCACCATATACGCCATGCACAAAATGATATTGACAAAGGAATCCAAAAACTGCTCTCCGGTATGCTGCATATATTCATCGTCATAAGCTGCACACAGCTGTAAAAGCACCGGCGGAAATCCGCAAAACCGTCTGCACTCCTCAATCAACTCTCCGTTCACAGGGATCTCCGGTGAAACTGCTAATAGATTGGAATCCGTGATAATAGCAATATACTCTCTTTCGCTTTCTGTCACAATGCCCTCTGCCGCTGCAAAAGTCACTAATACAGACTGCACGTAACGATCTAAGATCATTTTAGCGGACTGTTTCATAACCTGTCTTGCCTGCTCCCAGAGACCGCTGCGTTCCAAATTTTCACAAAAAAGGCATAGCCGGTCATAGTTTGACCGCCCAATCTGCAGTAATCTATCTGTCGTATACCCTGCCTGCACCATATGCAACCTCCCTTACCGTTCCAACACACAATTAAATTAAGTGTACTATTTTTACCTTCAAAATGCAATGTTCTTACAAAAAGATCTCGTCGGTGTAGGTTTGTATTTTTTCACGCAATCCCCGATACTTTTTGCACATTTCTATTATATCCGTCCGCTCAAATCCAGCCGCCGCTTCATTTGCCTGTTTTAGTATTGCTGCATCCTGATAAATATCTGCCAGCTTAAAATTCAAGTCTCCACTCTGTCGGATGCCAAACAGATCCCCGGGGCCGCGCAGTTTCAAATCTTCTTCTGCAACCAGGAATCCATCATTGGACTGCTCTAGCACCTGCAGTCTCTGCTTCGTTTCTTTGGAAGGTTTGCCCATCATAAAAATACAATAAGACTGCGCCGAACCTCTTCCGACACGTCCACGAAGCTGATGTAACTGCGCCAAACCAAACCGTTCTGCATTTTCGACCATCATCACTGTGGCATTTGGCACATTGATACCAACTTCGATCACCGTCGTAGATACCAAAACATCAATCGCTCCAGAGACAAATCGCTCCATGATCTCATTTTTTTGTGCCGGTTTCATCTTGCCATGCAGCACTTCGATCCGTATCTTAGTCGACATCTCTTCCCGCAGTGTCTGAGCATAATCCGTGACATTTTCCGCCTCCATATTCTCGCTTTCCTCCACCATCGAACAGATCACATATGCTTGATGCCCTTTTTCTACTTCTTTCTCAATGAATCGATACGACTGCGGACGATATCCGGTATCCACAACACAGTTTTGAGTTGGAAGTCTACCCTTAGGAAGTCCTTTGATAACTGAAATATCCAGTTCTCCGTATAAAATGATCGCTAACGTGCGTGGGATCGGTGTGGCACTCATGACCAACATATGTGGTGTATGCCCTTTTGCATAAAAACTTTCGCGCTGACGCACACCAAAACGGTGCTGTTCATCGGTGACAATCATCGCAAGATCCTTATACTCTACCTTATCCTGAATGAGCGCCTGCGTTCCTACTACAATATCAATCTCTCCCGCTGCGATCTGAGCCTGCATATCGCGCTTTGCCGCTGCCGTCATAGAACCGGTCAAAAGACCGACTCGAACCTGCAAGGGATCAAACATTTCGCAAAATGTCTCATAATGCTGCTCTGCCAACACTTCTGTCGGCACCATGATCGCCCCTTGATGTCCCTGCTCCACAGCTATTAGCAACGCAATCTGTGCAACAATGGTTTTACCGGATCCAACATCGCCCTGGATCAATCGATTCATCACAAATCCTGATGAAACATCTGCCGCGATCTCGTCCACTGCCTGTTTCTGTCCCTCTGTCAGCTCATAAGGAAGGTTCTCTAGCAGTGCAAATACTTTATCCCCCGGATGCAGTATATAGTCTGATGGTTTTTGATGACGATTTTGTTTCATCTGATGCATTGCCAGCGTAAATAAAAAGAACTCCTCAAAAACCAAACGGTTCCTTGCAGCAAAAAAATCCGCTTCCTTTGACGGAAAATGAATATCCTGCAACGCTTTTTTATGCAGTACAAGATTATATTTTTTACGCATATCCAGCGGAAGGAACTCTGCATCCAACTCAGCCTGCGATAGTGCTTGATCTACAGCTTTTTTGATCGCATTGTTTGTCAGTCCCGCTGTCAATGGGTACAACGGCTGCAAGCGGTACAACATACTGCGGTATTCCTCATATTGCAGCATTTTGGGCTGCTGCAACATCAGACGTCCCCGTTTTGATATAACTTTTCCTCGCAAAAGATAATGCGTTCCCATTTTAAGAGAACGGAGTAAATATGGCATATTAAACCAACTCACTGGAATAGAGCCACTGGAATCCCTCATCGTACAGCTTACAATCTTAAGATTACGCACATAACTGATCTTAGGCTTAGCTGCCAGGCTTACATCCAGAACGATCACATTTCCGTCCACCGCTTCCGATACCGGCTGTACCGGCTTATACACATCATATTGTCTGGGATAATGAGCAAGCAGATCTCCGATCGTATAAATTCCCAGCTTTGCATACAAACTTTCTGCTTTTTGTCCCACCCCTTTTATATTGCGTATACTATCCCTCTCTCGCAACGATGTCTCCTCCCTCCGTAGCTCGAAAATCATCCATCACTTTACAGTTACTCCGGCTTTAGAAGATTTAGAGTCTCTATTGAAAAAGGATCATCACGCTGCTCTGTCCGACCAGTATGACAACCCTTTCTCGAAAACGTTTCTTAATACTCGCTTATTACTCTACAGAAATAAAGTAAAAATATACCGGCTGACCACCGTACTGTACTTCTACTTCAACATCTTCATGTGTTTTCTCAATATCCTCTGCAAGCTGCTCTGCCTGTTCCTTCGTTGCATCACTGCCATAATACAGACTGACTAACTCAGAGTCCTCATCTAACAGAGACTCGATCAATTCCTTTGCTGTACCTTGCAGATCACTGCCAACCGATACGATCGTCTTATCAGTAAGGCCCATAAAGTCACCCTGCTTAATATCTTTGCCATCCATATTCGTATCACGAACCGCATACGTAACCTGACCGGATTTGATCAATTGCATCTCTTCTTCCATAGATTCTGCATTTTCTGCAGCAGATCTTCCACTGACAAAACTGATCATTGCAGCAATTCCCTGCGGAATATTTTTGGACGGAACGACGTACACTTCCTTATCTTCTGTCAGATTCTTTGCCTGATTTGCTGCCAAAATAATATTTCCATTATTTGGCAAAACAAAGATATTATCTGCATTCACCTTCTCAATTGCAGATAATACATCATCCGTACTTGGGTTCATTGTCTGTCCGCCTTCGATCACATAATCCACTCCAAGATCACGGAAAATATCTGCCAATCCATCTCCGGCTGCTACGGCAATAAAACCATTTTCTTTACGTGGCTCCTCTTTCTTTGGTGCGCTTGCCGACTCGGCCACTTTCTGTGCATCTCGTATCACCTTTTCCTGATGCTCCTCACGCATATTGTCAATCTTCATGCTGGTCAAAGAACCATACGTAAGTGCTTTCTGAATCGCCAGACCCGGATCATTGGTGTGTACATGTACCTTTACAATATCATCATCAGCTACTACTACAACGCAGTCACCGATCTTCTGCAAATATTCCTTAAGCTGACTCTCGACTACATCTTCGCCGCGCTCCAGCATAATGATAAATTCCGTACAATAACCAAAGCGGATATCCTCTTCTTCAGAAGCGCCGACAGATCCATTAACCACGCGGGTTGCTGTACCTGTATTCACTGTGAAATCCGTTGCCTTACCCTTCAAGGCATCGAGCGCACCGCGAATAAATGTCATCAAACCTTCCCCGCCAGAATCAACAACTCCCGCCTGCTTCAGTACCGGCAGCAATTCCGGTGTCTGCAGCAATGCTCCCTCCATTTCAGCAGCGACTTCATCGCAGAATTTGATAATATCGTCCGTATCTCCGTTCACTAACAGATCCATCGACTTGTCCGCTCCTGCCTTTGCAACGGTAAGGATCGTACCCTCTTTCGGTTTCATGACTGCTTTGTATGCCGTTTCTGCAGCATGCTGCACGCCATTTCCTAACGCTGTCACATCGATAATATCTAATCCCTTTAATTCTTTGACAAAACCGCGAAAGATCTGGGACATGATAACGCCGGAATTTCCTCTTGCTCCTCTAAGTGAACCACTGGAAATCGCTTTACCCAATTCGGTCAATGTCGGATTCTGAAGATTGGCTACATCTTTCGCTGCAGCCATTATGGTCATCGTCATATTCGTTCCGGTATCTCCATCCGGTACCGGAAATACATTCAATTCATTAATATATTCCTTCTTCGCCTCTAAACCCTTTGCTCCTGCCAAAAACATTTTCTGCAACATCTTTGCATCAATTGTCTGAACGCTCACTGCTTTAATCCTCCTTGTGTTTGCAAATCGGTAAATTAATCTTCATCTACAATACGAACACCTTCAACGATGACGTTAATCTGTTCTACTTCCATTCCGGTAAAAGTTTCTATCTTATAGCGTACATGCTCAAGCACGTTTTGAGCAACCGCGCGGATACTTACACCATATGCTACAATAATATGAAGTTCCACTTTGATACGGTTGTCCACAACATATACATTCACACCGCGTCCTGCATTCTCTTTCTTTAGGAGCTTGATCACGCCATCTTTTACATTAACGGCCGCCATGCCCACGATACCAATACATTCTGCTGTCGCAGCCCCGGCATATTTTGCTAAAACATCACGGTCAATAATAATGTTGCCCATTTTTGCATTCATTTTGCCTTTCATAAATACTCCTCCATTTCTATGCTGTTACATCTTAAATATGTTTTATTCAAGATTTAAAATCTTTGTCATATACTAACATTAAGATACACTGTATTAGTATATCCTATTCTACACAATTGTGCAAGCGAGGGGTTTTATGCGTCATATGATTGGTTTTATATTGTTTTGGATCGCCATCGGCATGACAATCATGTTTTTTATTTCAAACGCTGTTATTGCTGTATTGATCATCCTGCTCTGCCTTGTTTTAGGCTATAATTTATTCTGTTCATAGAAGCAAAGCCCGCGCTTTGCTTCTGCAAGAATTGCTAAAGCAATTCTTGTTGGCTGCACACTACATAACAGCAATATTTGCTGTCCGCTAGAAAAGCAAAGCCCGCGCTTTGCTTCTGCAAGAATTACCAAAGCAATTCTTGTTGGCTGCACACTACATAACAGCAATATTTGCTGTCCGCTAGAAAAGCAAGAAAAAGGACCGGGAATAATCCCGATCCTGTGGATTCTCATATAAAAGGTGATTGCGATTATGCACGCTCTACAGCTCCAGAACGTAAACATCCTGTACATACTGGCATTTTCTTGGTTCCACCATTCACCTTTACACGAACAGACTTAATGTTCGGCTTCCACATCTTGTTGCTTCTTCTATGTGAATGACTCACCTTGTTTCCGAAGTGAACACTCTTTCCACATACTGCACACTTTGCCATCGTAAGCACCTCCTTACCTTTATTCCTGATGGTCTCATTTATCCTGTCATTTCTGTCAGTGTTATTAGCACAACATGAACATAATACCAAAAATCAAACAGAAATGCAAGAACAAAATTTAATTTTTTGCTTTTTGCGCTTTTTCCTTTTTGGAAGGAACATATTTGTCCAAAAGATCAGGAACCATATCCAATACTTTTGTAATGCTATCCTGATTTTTTACATTGACAAGCTTCGTCTCACCATTGCGGATCACTAAGATCGCACTCGGTTGGATCTTTCCACCCATACCTCCGGCACTGTTTTCTTTCTTGCCCGGCTCTGCGAAAGCACCTGCAGCCACACCAAAGCTAACGTCCACCAGTGGCAAAATGATCGTTCCATCATCAAATTTCACGGCATCACCCACAACGGTCTTTCCGGTAATAAATCCTTCCATCCCATGAAATAAGGATCCTACATTTGCGTTAAAAGAATTGTCTGCCATTTACTTTTCCTCCTTCCACTTCTCCCATTCGTGTAGAAGCTTTCTGCCATCTTTATTTTTTATTATGCGCCACGCAATACAAATTAATGTAATCATGCGGATTCTTCCACGAAATGAAACATTCCCCTCTATGCGTTTCTGCTCAAAATCCGGAATGATCTGTACTCCATTCCCATACCATGCATAAAAAAGTGCGAGCACTCCCAGCAGCTCACCGGTAGAACACGGATCTCCGGTTCCAAATATTACTTTACCGCGCATACGCCGCGGATGTATTTGTTTCCATAAATGTATCACATTCTCTTTGACGATGCAAATAAATGCTTTTCCCGCATCACTGCGCAAAATATCAACCAGATCCTGCACAGAATGTACTTTTTTCTTAATCTTTCGCACAATCTTTATTACATTTTGAAGCCAAAGAAACAACTGTCGGATCCCCCGCGGCTTTTTCTCTCTTTCATCAGCCTGCCTAAAAGCCGATTGCTCTTCTCTTTGATCAGTTGTCTGCTTAGAAGCAATCTGCTCTTCTGTCTTGTCAGACTGCTTCTTAGGAACATTCTGCTCTTCTGTCTTGTCAGACTGCTTCTTAGGAACATTTTGCTCTTCTGTCTTATCAGTCGCCTGCTTAGGTGCTATCTGCTTCTCTTGTTCAGGTGCTGTCGGACTCTTCTCCAAGTTCACAGAGAGCGCTTTCTTCTCCTGTTTCGAGGATTCCTGTGTTTTTTGAACTGTTTCGGCTGCCTTCTCAGCTTTTCGTTTCTGTGCTTTTTGGGCAGAAGACTTTTTAGAACGGCGTTTTTTATGTGCGCCGTCACTGCGCAGGATCGGCACGCCAAAAACACGGACTTTCCACTGCAGATCCTTTTCAGTGATCAGGATTGGCACACAAAGCACAACACCTAACCATCGAATACTGATCTGTGCTTTTTTATCATCGAACGAGATCTTTCCGCAGTAACGCACTGCCGCAAACAATATCGCCAGTGCCACGATAACAAGTACCGCCAAAAGGATCCCTATCACTTTTGCTATGGTAACCAAAACCAATAATATGATCTTTTCCATCGCCCGGTCTGTCACCTCCCCGTAAAATAAGCACGGATCGCATCGGAATCAACGCTCCCTCGATCACGATAGACATCCGTGATCATTTGCTGCAACAGCTCCACAGCACTGTCATAAGAGGCCGCCAGCCCCACTACTTGTACACCGCATTCCTTTTCATAGCGGAACCATAGCGTTCTCGACGCATAGATTTCCAGGCTGTTCGCAGGATTACGCCCCAGCACTACACAAAAGCATCCACGCAGCCCCTTTTTCTCGACCCGTTTCCGGTATCGAGCCGGATGTCTGGCCACCTTATCATCGGTATACAACTTCTCATCCCACCAGATCATAACACCTCCGCCTTTCCGCACTGCTACTTATCATACTTTCTCCAACTTTACATACCTATAGTCGCTATCGAACCACATATTGCTTATTATATCAGCAATATGTGAGCCTAAAGCAATAGTGGGTATGCAAAGTTGGGTGTGATTACCGGATCATTTCGAGGATCAGTTGTTTGGATGCATACTTTTCTGCTTCATCGTCACATTGGTTCAGTGCGTTCATCATGTAGTCTGCGATCTCCTGTGCACTCTTGAAAAAGGTTGGTAATTTTTCCACAGTGGCGGCCATGATGGCACGGCGAAACATACGGCTGCGTCCTTGAAATAACTCTTTCAGTTCACTAAGCAGCTTTTCTGTTTCCTGCTCTGCGATCTCTGCCGTAACGATCCCTGCTGATTCCTGACTCTCCAATGGTGCAAAGACACTGCTCGAATTAAGCTGTGACAAATGATGCAGTTTGATAAAAGCATCACTAAGCCCTGCTGCCTCAATTTCCTCTGCTCGTCCTTCCAATAGTTCATCCAGTGCCGCTTCCGCTACATTAACAGACTGATATAACTTTTCCTGTTGACCTTCAACCGCAGGAAGCTTCTCGGCAAGCCAATTTAAGCGATCCTCTTCTGTCAAAAGATCCTCCCTCTGCCAAAGATCAATCTCTTTTTCCAAAAAGAGTGCATTGATGCCTCGGATCACATCATCTACTACCGTCATTTTCTCTTCATCAACACAATAAGGTTCTGTCACCACTAACGTATACACACCATTGATAATCTGTCCAATCTGCATATACAGATCAGATAGATCATTGAGCTTTGAAGCACTGACTCGTACTTTTTCTGCGTACAATTCATATAATGTGCGATCCATATGCTCGTAGTCTGCTTCCATCAATTCCTGAAGCACACCGGCAAATTCCGTAAAATACTGTTCCTGTGCAGGATGCTTATACAACATGGCACTGGTACGGAACATATACAAAAATCCCTCCAATGATTCTATCTCACTGCCCTTATAAACAGAAATGCAGTTTTTGATCAGATCAAAATAATGAGAACGGGTCATTCGCATCGGAAGCTGTCCCAGTACCACGCGTAAATTATCATTGATCGTCACATTATCATTTGAACCAAAGATAAAATTCATAACCTCCTGTGCAAATGCAGTGTCTTCCGGCAAAACTTCTTTCTCATCAAACCGATATTGAATACGGTTTAAAATATATTCATATACGACAAAGCAGTCCACATATCCGGTTAACACCTGCATACGGTCGATCACTTCCGTACGCATTGCTAAAATATGATCGACCAACTGTTTTCTCTGTGTATCATCCAATGTATCAGACATCGCCTGTCCCACTGTCTCATTCAAAGAAGTGATCATTTCCTTTGCCATCGCAATATATGGGTTGATATCTTCTGTGACCACCTCGTAAAACATGTAATATTCCATCATCAATTTGATCCTTGTATATCCATCATGAAGGATCATGCTCTGCTTCAGATATTCTGGTAACAGATCCCCAACTTCTTTATTACTATGTAATTTATTGACACACTCTCGTAACTTATTGCTCATATTTTTACCTTTCTATTCCGTGATGACCTGACATCCATATTCTGTCAGATCATCAAATTTATGACATTTTTACCACCCTGTTCCTGATCAAATTACCAAGTCTGTAACAATACCCAACTATCAAACCATTTCAAATACTTGGTTGCAAATGCCGGATCAATCGCAAGCCCGGACAACACCGGATAAAATAGGATAAATAACCCGATTGCACAGGCAACATAGACATAGATCGCCGGTTTGATCTTTGGTTTCCATTGTGCCAGCTTAAAGAAACTGTATCCCACCATAGCGGCAACGAAAGGTACGCTTGGAAAATAATGATAAATAAATACCACACGGCTTACCAAGAACCAAGGTGCATACTGCGACAGATACCCGATCAGCAAAAATCCAGCCTTGCGGTCTTTCTCTTTCCACAGCAGATACAGCATATAAAACGCTGCCGGAATGCCGGCCCACCAAACAAGTGGATTACCAAAGGCACTGATACCCTCACGCAGATTGCCGATCGTTCCGGAATAATACCAGATCGGTCTTGTCATGATCGGCCACTCATACCATTTGGAAGAATACGGATGATCCGCTTTCAAAGCAGAATGATAATCGAACATCGTTTTCTGTGCATTGATCACGCGCGTCAATAAGTTATGGTCTGTTCCATCATTAAATGGAATATAAGACAATATATAAATGATCGCCGGAACTGCCACAAAAAAGACGCAACAGAATCCAATCGTCTTCCAAAAATAACTGCTAAAATTATCAATAATATACGCATGTGAAATACCATTCGTCTGACCGCGTGGTGTCTTGCAGGCAACGACATATTCACGGTATCTGCGGTACATATGCAGGAAGAACAATATACACAGACCTACCGAGGAATAAATTCCGGTCCACTTACTGGCCCAGCTAAGCCCCATTGCAACACCGCAAAGTCCAAGCGGTATGAATGTCTTTTGCAGCTTTGTGTCGTAAAAACTCTTCTGCAGATAGCAGTACATGAAGTAATACGACAACATAATAAACAGTGTAACAAACACATCGATCGTCGCTATTCTTGTCTGCACGAAATGCATAAAGTCAAACGCAAACAATAACGTTGTCACAATGCTGATCCATTCCTTGTTGAAGAAACGTTTGGCAAACAAATAAATGATCGGAACCATAAATACTCCGAATAAGGTTCCCATAAAACGCCATCCGAATGGATTCATTCCAAACATGAGTACACCGCAGGCGATGAATATTTTACCAAGTGGCGGATGCGTGTTTTCATAACAGTACAGCTTATGTATCATCTCGTATGCCGTACGTCCATGATAGATCTCATCAAAGTACGTACCGTTCATCGCACTGGCACGTCCCTCAAATTCATCCTGCTCATCAAACAAATTCTTATACTCATCTCGATTCACAGGCTCCAATTTTTTGCCATTGCTATCCAAGAACACAAGCTCTAACAGACTATCCTCGTAATTATCCTCCGTCGGAGAAATTTTGACATATCTTGCCTGAACATTCACGGTAAGACTGTTCCAGCAAAATACAGAACCTGCATCCCAATAGCTCTGCGTATTACCATTGTCATCTGTAACACCGGTCGAAAATGTTGTATAACCGGAATCCTTATTGTTACTGTATTCAATGTTATAGTGCGGATTATTTTCATACCCCAGATAATCCCATAACTGTGAAATGTTGGTAGTTTCACCGAAATCAAGAACGATTGCTCCTTCTTTCACAGCAGAATATGCTGTTTCCGGCGCCGACATATTCCCCAGACGCGCAAATGCTACCACTGCGTAGATCAATGTGATCACTGCCATTGCGATCCAGTCAATTTTCGTCATCTTGCTGAGCGTTACAGAACGGGCGATCTTGCCCTCTGATTCCTTTTCGCTTACATTGTTACGTGCATTATTCGCACGCGTATTCTTACGTCCTGCCTGTGCAGGCCGTCCGGTCGAAGTACGCGCGATCTCACCCTCTGACAAATAACCGTTAAAGCATGTCAACGCTACATATACCATGTAGCCAAATACGATCACCATACCGGCTGCAATTGCTAAGGTCACCGGTTCCTTGGCGTTAAAATTATTCAGATCATACACAAACTCAACATGTGCCATATTGAAAAATGCCATTCCTGACAACCCGGTAAATAAATAGGCAATCTCACGTTTCGGACGCATCGCAAATGCAAACAACAGCATAATGATCGCCGGATACACATAACGCTCATGCATGCGAACTGACAGCAAAAACATTCCTGTTACAATAAATGCCCCGACAAAATAGTAACGTGCCGGATTATTTTTTGCACGGAAATGAAGCCAGGTAGCTGCTGCCACGATCAAAATAATAAAAATAGTTCCCCAAGTCTGATACGTGATACCCATAAAGTGTTTCGTCTGTTCGGCCCAGTTTTGTCCAAACAATGTCCAAATATTATAAGCATTTACACTGGCAAATTTGTAAGATGCCAATGTCTCCGTATACTGTGATAACGCATCCTTAAATCCGAACGGGAGCATCAGCAGGGCGATCATCGCAATCGCAGCCAGACCAAGCCCCAGATTCTTCCAAAAATTCTTCCAGTCAAAGCCGTCTAAAAACACCTGATCGATAATGCCATAGATCAATACCGGTGTAAAAATAAGAGACTGCGGTTTTACCAATACTGCAACCGCAAATACAAAATACGACGGGATCAGCTTACGCTCTGTCACCAAATAGATCATTAATACAACGAAAAAGGTAAATACTGCATCTGTCTGTCCCCAGATTGCTCCATCGAGCAGTACCGCCGGTGCAAACAGATAGATTGCTGTTAAGATTCCCGCACCCTTCTGCGTCCAACGCTTTCCGGCAATGCGAAACAGCAGGTAAGCCGTGGCAAGATCGGCAATGATTGCCGGTGTCTTAGTAAGCATCACGCTAAGCGTAGAATTCCAAGCCACCCCAAGTACATGACGGATCGCACCGACCATATACAGAATATACATATATCCAGGTGGATAGTCTGTAAAAGAATCTGAAGAATAAAAATTACCAATCCCGTCCTTAAAGATCATGTCCCCCCAAGCGATAAAACAGTTCATATCCGTTTCATTGCCAAAATATTTTGCTGCCGCAATATAGCGAACGATCAATGCGACCGCCATGATCACCATAAAAAGAATACCCGTCTCCGGAACCTCCTGTACCTGGTATTTCTTCTTCTTTCCTTTTGGTGCTACTTTAATGCGCTCACACGAATCCATTGCAACAAAGCCATAGATCGTTGCGGCCGCAGCCAAAATAGCAATAACTGTAATTGCTGTCATTTCAACCTTCCTCCTAAATAATTACATGTATTTTTTGACATGCTGATGTGTAAATAAATGATCCGCACAATATTCATAATTGCCCTCACATTTGGAGCAGTAACGAAATTCCAGATCCGGAAATTCCTCCTGAGTCCTGCCACAAATTGCACAGCGATGCACAATACGCTGTCCGGCACCCGCTGCTTTCATCTTCTTCTTAAAACCTCTTCGTCTCCTCTGCTCTCCATATGACATCCGCTTGTAATCCCGCGTCATGAAGAAGAACAGTAAGAAGTTCCCCATTGCTACGATAACCGCAAACGCCTGACTAATATGCATCCAGCCATACGCCTGTGCCTGTGCTCCATACACGGCTGTCATTCCCATCATGCGAAAACCTGCCACAAAATTGCCCACTATCAAATAGCACATATAAATCGCATCCAATAGCGCAAGCCATTTTACTTTGATCGGAAGCACAAAATACAAAAGTAACTCCGTGTCCGGCTGGATCAGTGCAAAAGCAAAGAACATCGCCCAGTAAACATACTGAAAACCGGAATCATAAATTGCAATATGAAACGGACATAAATACAGGATCAGTGCTGCAATAATATTTAACAGATAACCACTAAAGAAATACATGTTAAATCGAAACGTTCCCCAGGCCCGTTCCAAAGATCGTCCAAACAAGAAAAACAGATTAACCTGGATCACCAAAAACAACACGCTGAGTACAAAGGACGTGCTGCCGCTAAAGCCGTACGGTTCCAGCAAATACGTAAACAATCTCCAGACTTGTCCATGCGCCACCTTGCTCATATCCAGACAAAGCCAGTTATAATAAATATCAAACGGTATTATCCCAAAATTTGTCAGCATCTCTAACAAAGCACCGAGACAATATGCACCAACTACGTAACGTGTCAAGTCAGGGATCGCATACTTTCCAAATTTGCGTTCCATCTTATTTAACCATTGTATCATATACTTGTCCTTTCTATGCCTGATATTTTCCCTGCAAAAACCCATCTGTTCACAGGATATTTTACATGCAATTCAAAAATGTACTACAGCGTATTTTTACAGCAATCGAAAAGAACGCCATAGTACATTTTATTATAGTGTGACGCGTATTCTTTGTCAATTGGATTCCCCGTCCGCAAGCGGGTGTATCCTGCGACAAAATATGCTATTTACAACAGGCTGCATCTCTGCTATTTACGATATGCAATACCTGGCAGCAGCATGACGTCCTCTGGCTCATTCTGCTCCAAAAAATCATTCAGCGAAACGTTCATTCTCTGTAAGAAAGACTGTAGGGAATCTCCCTGCTCGGTCACATACCTGTCATCATAGGGAACTGTCGTGTCAAACTCCCGCGTCATTTCATGGGATTGTCTCTCCTGATCTTCTTCGGAACGGTCAGCATCAACGGAAGTCTCTGCGATATTTTCCTGCACGTCCGGTGTCATCTCCTCCTGTCCGTTACCCATCCGCGGCATGATCAGATCTATATTGCATCCATCTGCTTTTTTTCCCGGAATGCAAACAGTATCACCCGGCTGTAGATTATATACATCTACATAAGGATTGGCACGTAACATCACTTCCAGCGGGACATGATATCTTCGGCTCAAAGCGTACAGTGTATCTCCTTTCTTTATCATATGCATATGTCCATTACAATACTCATGATTCATGGTGTATTCACCTTATGCCTTTATTTGCTACAGTATATTCTGCTTTCCGTGAAATGGTGACTCTACTCGCAGCCGCGGATCCGGATCTCACTCCACAAAAGCAAAAAATGTTTATTGCATTCCTCTCATAATAGCATTATAATAGGAAAATGCGACGAATTTTTGTGCCTCGCAAATCAAGCACAAACTCATAATTTATCGTTGCTGACATACCATTAGAAACTAAGAGTAATACAAGATACTAGATGGAGGGTATTTATGAAATTACACATGAATACATTGGGAATCGATATCGGTTCCACAACCGTAAAAATTGCGCTGTTAAATAAAGATGGCGAAATTATTTTTTCCGATTATCAACGGCACTATGCCAACATCCAGGAAACTCTTGCTGCTATTATTGAAAAAGCCTATGATGAATTTGGTGATCTGCCGGTTGCTCCGGTCATTACCGGATCCGGTGGACTGACGCTGTCCAAATATCTGAACGTTCCTTTCGTACAGGAGGTAGTAGCAGTTGCAACATCACTCAAAGATTACGCCCCTCACACCGATGTCGCCATCGAATTAGGCGGGGAAGACGCTAAAATCATATATTTTACCGGTGGTATCGACCAGCGTATGAACGGAATCTGCGCCGGTGGTACCGGGTCCTTTATTGACCAAATGGCTACCTTATTGAAGACGGATGCCAGCGGATTAAATGAATATGCTAAAAATTATAAAGCAATTTACCCAATCGCAGCTCGATGCGGCGTATTTGCCAAAACGGATATTCAACCTCTGATCAACGAAGGTGCAACCAAAGAAGATCTCTCAGCCTCTATTTTTCAGGCAGTGGTCAATCAGACGATCAGCGGTCTTGCCTGTGGTAAACCAATTCGCGGTAATGTTGCATTCTTAGGCGGTCCGCTTCATTTCCTGACCGAATTAAAGCAGGCATTTATCCGTACTCTCGGTCTGGAAGGCGACCAGATCATCGCTCCGGAACATTCTCATCTGTTTGCAGCCTCCGGTGCAGCAATGAACGCCAAGGAAGAAGATATGTCAAGCCTTGGCAAATTACACACCGATCTTTCCCAAGAGATCAAGATGGAATTTGAAGTAACCCGTATGGAGCCTCTTTTTAAGGATCAGGCAGAATACGATGATTTCTTGCAAAAGCATTCGCAAAATGATGTAAAGAAAGGCGATTTTGCAAGTTATAAAGGCAATTTATTCTTAGGGATCGATGCCGGTTCTACTACAACAAAGGTAGCTGTGATCGGCGAAGACGGTTCCCTGCTGTACTCATTTTACAGCAACAACAACGGAAGCCCGCTGAAAACAGCGATCAAGGCGATCAAAGATATTTACAGTAAAATGCCGGCTGGAGCACAGATCGTTCGATCCTGCTCTACCGGATATGGCGAAGCACTGTTAAAGGCTGCGCTCCTTTTGGACGAGGGTGAAGTAGAAACGGTAGCACACTACAATGCTGCTGCGTTCTTTGAACCGGAAGTAGACTGTATCTTGGATATCGGTGGTCAGGATATGAAATGCATCAAGATCAAAAACCACTCCGTTGATAAAGTTCAGTTAAACGAGGCTTGTTCCTCCGGCTGTGGTTCCTTTATCGAAACCTTTGCAAAATCTCTCAATTACGAGGTCGCTGATTTTGCGAAAGTTGCGTTGTTTGCCGAGAATCCGATTGATCTTGGATCCCGCTGTACCGTATTTATGAATTCCAAAGTAAAGCAGGCTCAGAAGGAAGGGGCCAGCGTTGCAGATATTTCTGCCGGACTTGCTTATTCCGTTATCAAAAATGCTTTGTTAAAAGTGATCAAGCTGACGGATCCAAAAGATCTTGGTGAAAAAGTCGTTGTTCAAGGTGGTACTTTCTATAACGATGCGGTACTGCGAAGCTTTGAGCGCATTTCCGGCTGCAAAGCCGTACGTCCGGATATCGCCGGTATCATGGGTGCGTTTGGTGCCGCACTCATTGCCAGAGATCATTATACCGGACAGGAAAGCACGATGCTCACGATCGACCAGATCAACGAGCTTCGTTTCGAAACGTCCATGTCTCGCTGCAAGGGCTGTACCAACCACTGCCTTCTCACGATCAATCGTTTTACCGGCGGCAGACAGTTTATTTCCGGCAACCGTTGTGAACGTGGTATTGGCGGTCAGAAAAACAAGAAGAATATTCCAAACCTTTTTGAATACAAGAACAAACGACTCTTCGCTCACTATAAACCATTAGATGAAGAGCACGCCGTGCGCGGTACGGTCGGTATTCCACGTGTACTGAATATGTACGAAAATTATCCGTTTTGGTTTACCTTCTTTACCGAACTTGGCTATCGTGTGGTACTCTCTCCGGAGTCCAGCCGCAAAATCTATGAACTGGGTATTGAGTCCATTCCAAGCGAATCCGAATGTTATCCGGCAAAACTTGCGCATGGGCATGTATCTTGGCTGATCAAGCAGGGACTCGATTACATTTTCTATCCTTGCGTGCCATATGAACGCTGTGAGGTAGAGGGTGCCGGCAACCATTACAACTGCCCGATCGTCACCTCTTATGGTGAAAACATCAAAAATAATGTCGAAGAACTGCAGGATGGCAAGATCAAATATCAAAACCCGTTCCTGTCGTTTGAAAGTGAAAAAATATTAACAAAACGTCTGGTAGAATACTTCACGGAAGAAAACGGCATTTCCAAAGAGGAAATCCGCCGTGCGGCTGCTGCAGGATGGAAAGAAATGCAGCATGTACGTGATGATATGTCCGCCAAAGGACGAGAAGTACTCGCTTATATGGAAGAAAACGGCTGCCACGGTATCGTGCTCGCCGGTAGACCATATCACACCGATCCGGAGATCAATCACGGTATTCCGGAACTGATCACCTCTTTCGGTGTTGCCGTATTGACTGAAGACAGTGTATCCGAACTCGGCAACGTAGATCGTCCTACGATCGTTATGGATCAGTGGATGTATCATTCCCGTCTGTACAAAGCGGCCTCTTATGTAGCAACCCGTTCCGACTTAGATCTGATCCAGCTCAACTCATTCGGCTGCGGACTGGATGCGGTAACAACCGATCAGGTCAGCGATATACTGACGCTGCAGAATAAGATCTATACGGTATTAAAGATTGACGAAGTTAATAACTTAGGTGCTGCACGTATTCGTATCCGCTCTCTGCTCGCCGCTGTTCGTGAACGCGAGCGCAAGCAGATCAAACCGGTCAAAAAAGATACTGCACACCACCGCGTAGTCTTTACAGAACAAATGCGTAAAGATTATACGATCCTTGTTCCACAGATGTCTCCGATCCATTTCGATATTCTCGAACCGGCACTGGCATCCTGCGGATACAATTTGGAAGTATTACCTAGCACCGGCGAGTGCCTGGATTACGGATTAAAATATGTAAACAACGATGCATGTTATCCATCCCTGCTCGTTGTCGGACAGTTTATGCAGGCATTGCTTTCCGGCAAATATGATCTTAACAAAGTAGCGTTGATCATTACGCAGACCGGTGGTGGATGTCGTGCAACCAACTATATCGGATTTATCCGTCGTGCTTTGGAAAAAGCAGGCATGGAGCAGATTCCTGTCATTTCCATGAGCGCCGGCATTGAAAAGAATCCGGGATTAGACATCAACTACAAGATGGCTGACCGTGCATTACAGGCATTGATCTACGGCGATGTATTTATGCGTGTCCTCTACAAAACACGTCCTTATGAGGCAGTTCCGGGATCTGCCAATGCATTGCATGAAAAATGGTTGAAGATCGCACAAAAATCCGTTCAAAACGGAAAACACAGCGAATTTAAGAAAAATATCCGCGGCATTGTGAAAGAATTTGATGAACTTCCATTGCTGGATGTAAAGAAACCGCGTGTTGGTATTGTCGGCGAGATTTTAGTTAAATTCCTTCCACTTGCCAATAACTTCTTAGTCGAATTATTGGAGTCTGAAGGTGCCGAGGCAGTATGTCCGGATCTGATCGATTTCTTTATGTACAGTCTTTACAATGCAAACTTTAAGGCGGATTATTTAGGCAAAAAGAAATCCAGTGCTTTGATCAACAACGCTGCGATCCGTTTTATTGAACATTATCGCAAGACGATGCACGATGCCCTGACAGAGAGTAAACGCTTTGACCCACCGGTTCCAATCGCCAAACTTGCAGAATATGCTTCACCGATCGTTTCCTGTGGTAACCAGACCGGTGAGGGTTGGTTCTTAACCGGTGAGATGATCGAATTGATCCATTCCGGTGTTCCAAATATTGTTTGTACACAGCCTTTTGGCTGTCTGCCAAACCACGTTGTCGGCAAGGGTGTTATCAAAGAATTACGTCACTGCTATCCGGATTCCAATATTGTTGCTGTTGATTACGATCCGGGTGCCAGCGAAGTGAACCAGTTAAACCGAATCAAATTGATGCTCTCAACAGCCGCAAAAAACTTGAAACAACCTGAGAAAGAGTAGTTTCCTATAAAGTATCAAAAGAGGCATGTACGAATACCATTCATACATGCCTCTTATTTCACTTAATAGGAAATTGCTGTTATATAGTGTGATGTTACCAAGAATTGCTTTAGCAATTCTTGCAAAGCCAGCGCTTTGCTTTTTTTCACTCGTCTATTCCTTAAAATAGTCTGCATTAAATGTCTTTTCATCGGACATTTGCTGCTCTGGCGTTTCCGGATGCCAAGGTGTCTGCCCCGGTGCTACGCCCATATTTTCATAGCCTTCTGTACTCTTGCCAAACTGTGCTTCTTCCTGCGGTCTGGCAAAAGCTTCCTGATCGCTGTTATATGATGAACCATTGTAACTCTGTTCATTTCCATTATATTGCGAACCGGCGTTATCCTGCTCTTCTCTGCCATACTGTGGACCTGCATAACTCTGCTCATTTCCGTTGTACTGTGAACCTGCATAATCCTGCTGATTTCCGTTATACTGTGAACCTGCATAATCCTGCTGATTTCCGTTATACTGTGGACCTGCATAATTCTGTCCGCTCGGCATATCGTTATTATAATTTTCTCCGACCGGCCGGAATCCTTCCCATTCCACGATCTTGCCCTGTTTGTTCAAGTTGTACACCAAATAGGCAATACCAAGACCAAGTACAAGCGTCACGCCAAGACCACCTTCTAAGCCAAAGCCTGCACCGTTGATCAAACCATGTCCCTTCACGTTGCTGCTGTTTAAGATTGCCGGCTGTAGAGAATTACCGCTGACCTGAATGCCATAAATATTCCCTTGTGCGAAATTCCACAAACTGTGGAACGCACCAACAACCCAGATATTTTCACATTTTACCAACAACAGTGCTGCGAAAATACCAAACAGGAATAAGTTAAATACCGCAAGTGGCGTCAAGCCGGAATTGGCACCATGTAACATAGCAAAGAACAGTGCACTGAGCACTGCCGAATACACGACGGAATGTCTTCTCGACAACGATACAAACAGATAGCCGCGGCAAAGCACCTCTTCTGCCATGCCCTGTACCAAATATCCAACAAGGTAACCAAGAATCCCCAGAGGTGCCATATTGGTCACCAATCCTTCTACATGAATACTTCCTGTTAGAACACAGATCAAATATGCTACGCTAAAAAATAGTGCTCCAGCCACAGCACCCTTCAAATACTGTGGAACCATTCCCTTCTTACGAAATCCTAATGTACGGATCTTTCTCTTCTCCAAAAAACGGCAATAGACAAAAACAACCGCAATCATCAGGATTTCTAATAAAAGTGTTGCAATGGTCATCCAATCCGGCAAATGGAGTGCATAGTCCTGCATTTTCTGCATATATTGCAGCGAATCCATCGATCCGTCCGCGACAGACTGTGCCGTTTTCATAAACTCCGGATCACTCACGAAATAACCGATCATTAAAGGAATCGTACCAATGGACATTGCGATCGAACTGACCACAAAGACTACAATCGCAATCAATATCTCAAGCACGGCGATAAACCCTCTCCGTCCTCGCATCGCTTCCAGCATAAACTCTGGTTTCTTGATATCTTTCATAAACTCCTCCTAATTCTTGTTACAATACCCCTCTCAGATGATATCTTACTCTTCCAACAAGTTTTCCATGCTCTTCAGACTGATCAATATGGTCGACGTATTGTGTAATAATGCCGACATTGTTGGCTGAAGTACACCACCAACGCCGAACAAAATAAGTGCTGTATTAAATACTACAATAACTTTATAATTTCTGTCAATACGCTTCATCAAAGCATTGCTGATTTTCTTGAGTGTAATGATCTCACGCAAGTCATCTGCTGCGATCGTAACATCTGCAATCTCTCTGGCAATTTCCGCGCCATCACTGATCGCAATGCCTACATCAGCCGCCGACAATGCCGGAGAATCATTAATCCCATCACCAACCATGATAACCTTATGTCCTGCTTTCTTTTCCTGCTCCACAAAATTAGCCTTATCCTCCGGAAGCACTTCCGAATAATACGCATCAACACCAGCCTTTTGAGCAATATTAGCAGCAATGCGGTCACTGTCACCAGTCATCATCACAACCTTATGAATACCAAGATGTTTTAATTCACGGATCACCTCAGCTGTCTCAACTCGCAGTGGATCTTCGATACAGATCACGGCAACCAACTTACCATCCATCGCCATGTACAAATGAGAATATTGCTCCGGAAGCTGCTCAAACTGTTCCTTCTTATCCTCCGGAACGACAGCGCCCTCATCTTCAAAGACAAAATGATGACTTCCGATAATGATCTTCTTGTCATTGATCGTAGAGGAAATACCATGTGCCACAATATATTCTACTTTCGTGTGCAGTTCTTCATGAACAAGACCGCGTTTCATTGCCTCAACAACAACTGCCGTTGCCATAGAATGTGGGAAATGCTCTTCTAAACAGGCTGCAATACGAAGCAGCTCATCAGGGCTTCTATCGTCAAACGGAATCACCTCAACTACCGTAGGCTGTGCCTTAGTGAGCGTTCCTGTCTTATCAAACACGATCGTATCGGCTTCCGCAACTGCCTCTAAGAATTTACCGCCTTTCACAGTAATATCATGTGCACTGGATTCACGGATCGCCGACAGTACCGACAACGGCATTGCCAATTTCAATGCACAGGAAAAATCAACCATCAATACTGACAACGCTTTCACAGTATTACGTGTCAATGCCAACGTAAGGCCGGTACCCAAAAACGTATATGGTACCAGTCGGTCAGCTAAGTGCTCCGCTTTGCCTTCCAAGGACGACTTAAGCTTCTCGGAATCCTCGATCATCGTCATGATCTTTTCGTATTTGCTGGATCCGGTACTTTCTTTGACCAAAAGAGTAATCTCTCCTTCTTCAACAACGGTACCCGCATAAACAGGACTTTCTGCCGCCTTACGCACCGGCAGCGACTCTCCGGTAAGCGATGCCTGATTGACTAACGCCTCCCCCTCCATCACAATGCCATCAAACGGAATAACAGCTCCCATATGTACACGAATCCGGTCGCCCTCCTTAATCTGTGCAGCCGATACCTGCACTTCCGTATCATCGGTAACAAGCCATACTTTATCAATATTGAGGGACAGACTTCGTGCCAGATCTCCGACTGATTTTTTATGCGTCCATTCCTCTAAGATCTCACCCATACTAAGTAAAAACATGACAGCGCCCGCCGTCTTATAATCACCTCGTATTAAAGACACACTGATCGCCGTTGCATCCAACACCGGTACTTCTATTTTTCTTTTAGCCAAAGTCTTAACACCTTGCACAATATATTTGACCGATCTCACAGTAGCGATCCCGGCCCGTAACGGTGCCGGCAAAAATATCTTGTTTACAAAATGTACTACCGTCTGATCAACCAATTTATCCCAATAAAAACGATTCATTTCCCGTCCTGAATTTTTGAGATACACCTCCGGCACTTCCACCTTATCATAAGAAAACTGTCCTAATGCCGTAATAATATGTTTACGGCTTCCTATATAACAGATCGTAACGTCCATAGTACGTTCCTGTACCTTGACCGCCGTTACATCTTTCATCTGCTCAAATTGATATTGCAACGTGTCTGCCTGCGCAAAACTCATTGCTTTTCCGATCAGATGTACTCGAATACGACCTCTTATCTCATGTTTAATGACAAACTTCATAATTATTCATGCCTTTCTAACCATTGAAACCGGTATTCTAATTAAAACGCTGTCCGGGCATCTCTGCACAGAGCACACCCGGACAATAAACGACAAAACACCTGTAGACAGCGACCCCGTCCACAGGTGCAGCGTTAATTATTCTTCTGTTGTTTCCGCTTCTACAGTCTCTTCCTCACCAAGAACCTCTTCTGCTTCCGCACGGTCCTCATTGATCTGCTGTGCCTCTGCATAAATATCCTCGGCATTCTCCTGCACTTTCGTTGCTGTCTTTAACACACACTCCTTAGCACGAAGAACGGCTGCTGTACAATTTGTATAAAGCTTCTTTGCATCTTTACTGGATAATACTTTGATACCTGCAGTACCAAATGCTACACCGGCTGCAAACACTCCTAATTTTTTACCATCCACTTTTTTTAAACAATCTAACATATGCTTCCTCCATTTCCGAAGCATCACAAAACCGTGCGCTTCTGTTATGATCTATTGTAGAGAATTCTCAAAAAAGTATTATACATTACGATTTTTTGAATTTCCAGCCAAAAGCGGCCTTATTGATATATTTTATCAACAAGACCGCTTTTAGACTTAAATCAAAAGAATCCAAATAATAATTTCATGACAAAATGCTCCCAGAATGCTTTTGCCACGAAATGATACACCTAAACTTATGCGTTCACAAGCTGTTTACCAATCTCGATGCAGTTTTGTAATGCAGCCTCATCCGGCGCTTCCTGACAGATCACGCCTTCACCGCCAACCAGTGTTGCTCCTGCAGCGGTCATGCGGTCTTCCCAGTCGCGCATCCACTGACCATCTCCCCATCCATAAGAACCAAATAACGCGATCTTTTTGCCATTGGCAAACCTCTCAACATCCTGAACAAAAGGTTCCATTTCCATTTCCTCAAGCACCTCGGCGCCCATCGCCGGGCATCCCAATGCAAATGCACCCTCTGCTTTTAAATCTGCAATATTAGCATCGCTGACAAATACAACATCCGCCTCACCACCGGCTGCCGTAACACCCTCGCCGATTGCCTCTGCCATAGCCTGTGTGTTGCCACCTTGTGTCCAGTACACAATTGATACTTTGCTCATAATAATCCTCCATTCTTTGATGTTCCTGTTATCCCGCAATCTCGTTTTGCTGAATATCAGGCACCATATTTATACCGCGAAGTTTCTTCGCCTATATTATTTGTAACAATACAGAATCACAGTGCATTCCCGGATCATGCCCCTATCTCACGAAGCAAAAAGATAATCCTGCGAAATTGCTCTGCTTTCCGCATCAAGAGCTACCCCTACAATATCCTCCATCCCAACGCCACAATACAGCAGATCCAAAAGCCACTCTCTTGCTTTATCATATTGTGCAAACAACCGAAGCTTCTTTTGCGGTTCTGCATACACTTTCCAATACCCCTCACACAAAGAGTTCTTTCCTTCGTATATAATAAAGCCTTCCACATCCTCCGGCGGATATCCGAGCAGTACTCCCATCTCGTGCGGGAACTGCTGTTTTTTTTGCATATATCGGATATATCTGCTGCGAAACCTGGTCAATACACGCTCCAAGTGCAGATCCCTATAGCCCAAACGATGCATCAATATCCGCACCTCCTCTTGCTGTAAAAACTGCTCCAGCCATTCTTTTTGATAGATCAGCAACGACACAGACCCATTTCTTCCGCCCAAACCACAAAATGAAAAATTGCTTTTATCCAATATTTCACATAATCTTTTATAATGTCTGCTGTCAATCTGAAACAGATTAGACACCTTCAAACCGGTAATAAGCGGTGCACACTGAAACGCCAATTGCAATTCTATCTCATCCAAATCTGCATTCTGCATGATTTCCCAGGTCTCTATTCGCATGACCGTTCCCTCCTTTTGAGTTAGTCTTTGCTAACTTATTTGTATAATAACTAACCCCCTTTCATTCGTCAATACATACTTCTGATACGTTTTCTCATTTTGTTCAGTCTCTGACGAGTACATGCCTAAAGGAGTGCCTGAGATGTCCCGGTTTAGCAAGGTAATTGCTATATTTTTTGATGGCAGGATTCACTATCTAATAGCTGCAAAATATAATTAGACCATCGACATAATAAGCAATATGTGGTTTGAACAGTAACTTCCGGTATGGGAAGTTACTGTAGTGAGCAGTTTCCTATAAAGTAACAAAAAAAGGCATCAACATAAGTTTCTGCCTTTTTTGTAGAATTCATGCGGAATAAAAACATAAATGCACACGATATGTTTTTGTCCCCTATATAAAATGCTTTTGCAAAACAATCTATTAACTACATTACCTTAAACATATTCTTGCGGCTGATCACTCCGATTTCTTCCAGAGAATTGATCATACGATATACGGTTGCCACACCGATCTTGGAGTCTTTCTTGGATGCCTTAAAATAAATTTCTTTGCAGCAAGAACAATCCTCCTCCAGAATAATATCTAAGAGTATCATACGCTGCTTCGTAATTCTGCAGCCGGAGTCTTTCATTTTCTGAATAATCACTTCTTTTGCCATCACAGTACCCTCTTCTTTCTATAACTTATTATAGTTAGCGTTTACTAACCCACCTTCAAAAAATAATGCGAAATAATTTTTATTTCACGCTAGTTAGTATAATCTAACTTCTATTAGTTGTCAATGCTTTTTTCTTTTTTCTTGAAAAAAAATAGGAGACGTTATATAGTATATATTGTGTGTTTCGATATGAAGTTTACAGGAAAATGGTGGTTTCACCTGCCGAAGGAGTAACACTCTCAGGTGCCGTGCAATACGGTGTAACTGTAAATGGATCGACTCTCTGGAGAATTCTGCGGTTTTGGCAGATACCGAAGGTGCAACAAGCCTATGGCTGGAATCTCTCAGGTAAAAGGACAGAAAACAAAAGAAAGGTAAAAAAAATGTGGAAAGAAATCAATAAGTTTCTCGTAACTGTTGACAATTTAGTATGGGGCGTCCCTCTGATCATATTGATCATGGCAGGTGGACTTCTTCTAACAACCCGTATCAAACTACTTCAAGTTCGCAAACTTCCGTTAGCACTCAAGTGGATGATCAAAAACGAAGAAGGTGGCGAAGGCGAAATTTCCAGTTTCTCGGCACTTTGTACAGCACTAAGTGCTACGATCGGTACCGGCAATATCGTCGGTGTCGCAACAGCAGTAGGTGCCGGTGGTCCCGGTGCTTTATTTTGGATGATCGTCGCAGCCTTCCTAGGAATGGCTACAAAATTCTCCGAAGGATTACTTGCTGTAAAATATCGTGTTGTTGCGAAAGATGGACATAGCTTAGGCGGTCCTTTCTATTACATAGAGCAGGGAATGGGCAAGCGTTGGAAATGGCTCGCAAAATTATTTGCATTTTTTGGCGTATGCGTTGGATTATTCGGCATCGGTACCTTTAGTCAGGTAAATGGTATCTCCAGTGCCGTAAACAACTTCTTTGATCCAAATAATGCACACCGTGTAAAATCCATTCCTTTTTTGGCAGATTATTCCTGGTCTGTTGTGATCGCTTCTTTGATCTTAACGTTCTGCGTTGCCGCCGTATTGATCGGTGGTGTAAAGCGAATTGCAAGCGTCAGTCAGGTTATCGTACCATTTATGGCAATTTTATATTTCGTCGTTGTTATTATCTTAATTCTTTGCAATATTACGGCATTACCGGCAGCAATTAAAACAATCGTTATTGCTGCATTTACACCGAAGGCTGTCACCGGCGGTGCCGTAGGAAGTATGTTGGTTGCTATGCAGAAAGGTGTTGCAAGAGGTATCTTTTCTAACGAAGCCGGTCTTGGTAGTGCACCGATCGCCGCTGCTGCTGCACAGACCAATGAGCCTGTTCGCCAGGGTCTTGTCAGCATGACCGGTACTTTTATTGATACGATCGTAATCTGTACATTGACCGGTCTGTCTATCGTGCTTACCGGAGCTTGGAAAGTACCCGGCTTAGAGGGCGTTCAGGTAACAACTTATGCATTCCAGAAGGGACTTCCTTTCCCGAATGAATTTGCCGCTTTTGTGTTAATGCTCTGTCTGGTATTCTTCGCCTTCACAACGATCCTTGGATGGGATTATTACAGTGAGCGCTGCTTAGAATACTTAAGCGGAGGTAATATGAAGCATGTGAAGTTCTTCCGATATATTTATATCCTTGCGATCTTCATCGGACCATATATGACTGTAAAAGCTGTTTGGACGATTGCAGATATCTTCAATGGATTGATGGCATTGCCAAACATGATCGCATTATTCGCACTGAGCGGTGTTGTTGCTAAGGAAACAAAAGATTTCTTTGAACGACATAAACGAGGCGAGATCAAATAATGTCTACGAAATGCTAGGCAATGCAATGCAGACCTTACAAACTAAGAAAAAACCGGAAGAAGAGTAGAGTGGAAACACTCTACTCTTCTTCCGGTTGAATATATTCACATAATATTTCTGACAGGTACGACATCTCTGTGTCCCCAAAACAGGACAGCAGCACAAAATCTAACCGATATCTCGGATTTAATGGTGCCATATCACATTTTTGCAGGGCTTCCTCTGCCATCTGCTCAAACATCTCTTTCGCTTCCTGTTGATCGTATTCCCCATCCTGCTTTTCATTTTCCTCCAGATAACGGTGTACTGCAACCCACTGGATCATAGGCAGGATATCCGAACGCTGCACCTGACGACAGCGCTGTTTTTGACTTTTTATCTTGATCGACCACTTCTTGTCCCTCGTCTTGGCATACTCACTGGATAATCGGAATAAGCACTCCTTTTGCTTGGATACCGTCAACAGCTTCGAAACATAATCATCGGTCATAAAGTGAAATTCCGACGGCATATTTTTAAGCTGCTTCTGAAAAACGATGCTCCTGCCACTATCCCGCTCTTCCTGCGGAATCAAAATAGCTGCATACAGTTCTCGCAGCATCACCAGATTCTTTTCCATTTTGGAATAATACAGCAAGTGATCCCGTTGTATGCTTCGTAATGAATTTTGGTTAATGCCCGGATCTTTACGTCGCTTTTTATTTTTCAAATACTGCACAACACCTCTATCATAGTCCGGTGTCTTGTATCCATGTTCTGCCGACCATTTCTTAAAATCCGTCTGCTCCAGAGCACTAACAAGACGTTCATGTACCTCTTTGTTGGCGTAATACACGATCTTTTCCCGGTATTCATGGAACACTTTCAGTCCCATTTTACCATAGCCCTTAAACATCGAAGCATGCTCTAACATCCATTCCAGAAAATCTGCCGGTTCTTTATCTTTTTGCACTCTGTACATATTCCATAGCTGGCTGGTATGACTCTTTTGCTTTAATTCCGTGTCCTCGCTCGCTTCCTGTTCAAAGATCTGCAGCATATCCTCATATTTGTTATTATCAAGATGATGTGCCGCACAATATAAACATAATATTTCCTGGTAATCATTGATCTGAATACCCGGTTCTTGTATGCCTTGTCTTAGACAACGCTGCAATTGTTCTTCATCAAAAGAAAGAGCAAGCGCCATCTTTAGGATCTGTTCTCTTTTGGGAAATACTGCGTTCTCCCCATCCAGCGCAAGCCAACGTCGTAATGTCGGCCTTGACACGATCTTCTTTTTGCCAAGTACCATATTTAGCTTTTTATATGTTTCCACACGCCAGGCGGCCTGCTGCTCTACATCTGCATCCATCCACTGCTGTGGCGTCTTACACAACAATTCTAATGTCATATATACATCGAATCCCAAAAAAACGGATCGGTCATTGATGACCGCAATCTTCTCTGCAATCTTTCTCGTACTACTCTGTGAGCTCATCCATATCACCATCCATATGTATTTTTGTTGGTTTTTTTGTTTTTTTCGGTGCTTTGGTCCGCTTCGGTGTCGCTGCTACCTCCGGTGTCTTTATCACCTTTGGCTTTTTCGTCCGTACCGGGTGCTTTGTTGCCTTTGGCTTTTTCGTCCGTACCGGGCGCTTTGTTACCTTTGGCTTTTTCGTCCGTACCGGCTCTGTGGCAGTTGGTGTCGGTTCTGTCGAAGCCGTTGCCACATCTGCTTGTGGAACTACCGATCGTCCCGCCTGATCTTCCGGAAGTCTCGTCGGTTCTGCCGAAGCGATCACTGGCGGTTTCATCTCCGCTTTGCCATGATCTGCTGCCATCTGACGATACCCGATACCGCTGATCACTGCCAAAACGCCAACCATGATTCCAAAGGCGGCCACCCACTTTTTGTGTTTGCGGCGTCTTTCCATCTGCTCTAACTGATCCGACAAATGATGAATATGCCGCTCCCGCCTTTTCTGCTTACCAAGTGCTTCCTCACGCATAGCCTCACGGCTCTCGCCAAGCACAGATGCCGACTCAACAACTTCTGCCATATCTTTACGATGCGCCGGGCACTCATAGAGCGTTTCGTACAACTCGTCTAATGTCTGCAATCTCGCACTGCTTTCCACAGCCAGACCATGCATAATGACTTCAGCCACATCTTTGGTAATATCCACCGGATACTCCCACAATGGCTTGATCGTGTCATTAAATACTCTCTCTGTCGCATCTATAGGTGCCTGTCCGGTCAACATATAATAAATCGTAGCGCATAAGCTGTATACGTCTGTCCACGGTCCCCTCTTGCCTCGCTTTTCCAATTGTTCATATGCCGAGAATCCCTGTTTGTATATAGAAGTCCGCGTCTTGTCATCAATGGCATTTGCATGTCTGACTGCGCCAAAATCAATCAATACGCCATTGCCCTCTGCATTTATGATCACGTTATCCGGGCTGACATCTTGATGAACAAGACCCCTCTGATGCAGGTCCAGCAATGCCCGGATCGGATTGTGCAATATATTCCAACAATTTTGTGGTGAAAATGGTCCATTCCGTTTCACATAATCCTTAATGCTGCCTCCACGCACATAATCCATAACCAAATATACACTGTCATTTTCTTCAAAAAAACTGCGTGTACGGACAATGCCTTCCTGTGTGCCAAACTGTGACAGCACTCTGGCTTCTTTGAGAAAATCGTCCTTGCCACGTTCAAATAACACTTTGGATTCCGGAGTATACGGGGTAACCTGATAAGATGATCTGGTTTTATCGCATTTTCGCCAAACCAGACCATTTGGGAAATATTCTTTGATCGCCACAGCGATCAAAAGCGTCAGATCCAGACCGATATATGTAATACCAAATCCACCCTCACCAAGCACACGACCAACCAAATATTTGCCGTGAAATAACTTACTGCCATGCGGAATATGATGCGGGGCATCCGAAATCTTCTCTGCTGCCAGACCGCAATGTGGACAAGTTCCATCCCAACTCAATGGCTGCATACAATTCATACAATACTTTTTGTCTTCCAATGTCTGTACTACTCCCTTATGTGTATCAATGCTGATATACTGATTTTGTCTATTGTTTTCTTAATTATATGTCATAGCTGTCTATCGATTTCTTATTTTTTTATCCGTTTTTTCCATCTGACACAACCGCTGTTTAAGAAGTGATGCGCTAGGATAACCGCATCTTCTTTACTTTCGTAAATTTGCTGTACTTCCGGCGACCGTTTACTTTCTTGTAGATACGTATTTTATACGTCACGGTTTTCATCTTCCTGCTATAGGCAATGTTAATCTTGCGGTGTCCACGCTGCAAGTAATTGTTCATAAGTTTGATCCGTCGAAAGCCTTTCGCAGTTTTACGGTAAAATTGCAAATAACAATTTTGTTTCTTGCACAGAGACACCTGAATATACCGCTGACCGGCTTTGGTCTTCTTGCGGACTACTTTCACGCGCGGTGCAGGATATTTTTTCGGTGCTATCGTGGGTTTCCATGGGTGCTTTGCCGGACGCTTTGTCGGTGCAACCGTTGGTCGTTTCGTCGGAACCGCTGTCGGACGGATGTTCGGCGCCACAGATGGCGTAACACTTGGATTCGCTGTCGGTGTTTTCGTGGGCGAACTTGTCGGTGTCGCACTTGGTTTTGGTCGAACCGACTCTGCATCGATCAACCGCTCTACCGAATATCCACTCTTTGCCATATCCATAATCCCATATAAGACCGGATATTTATTTTTTCCCTGTATCCAAGTTAAATATTTACTTCCTGCTGCATTTTGTGCAGTCACAAAATTATTCAATGCCGTTAGAAGCGAAACGGTATATGCATACGATGATGTATTCTCACTGATCGCAGATACCGTTTCGTCTCCATCTCTTTGCGCCGCTGATACGGCAAACACTTCTTCCTTCGATCCATTCCCATCGTTGCCATATAACGGTATCTGCATCCCGGAAGCCTCATAACAATACTGCCACCGATCTGCTTCTGCCTTGCCTGCCAATCCACCTACTGTCACAGCTCGGTAATTCTGCTCACTTCCAATCTGTATCTCACCATAATTGATACTATTGGCGATCACATGCTTTTGCAGTGCATTCCAAGTACTTTTGTCCGACTCTTCCGCTTCACAGCCCTGTCCTAAAATACCTCCTATCACCGCTTCCGCATAGTCATCGTTTACGGCATATTGAAGATTTCCATAATTTGCTGTATTTTGGAGCGTAAGATTTGGCCATCTGCCGTCTGCGATAATTCCACCGATTCGGCTGATGGAATGCTGTTTTTCCGTAATATGTCCTGTATTATCGGTATCTGATATCTTACATTCCCATTTTTCCGGATTGTAGATACCACCCATAATGCCACCAAGATTTACTTCCGAAGCATTACATGTTTCCTGATCAGAAAGCACATCACCGCTGTTATGACACTTTGTGATCGTCACCGCCCCCTGCGCATCGCCCATAATGCCACCAAGATACTGCTTCAATCCGTAATCACTCACAGCCCGCTCCGTCAGGTTTCCGCGATTTGTACATTCGGATATTGTGAGTGGTCCACTTGGCTCAATAAACGTATACTGCACATAATATCCGCAGATGCCACCAATATGATACTTTCCGGAAATGTTTGCAGAACTTTGACATCCATGAATGCATATCCCCTCTGCGCTATTAGTTACCGTACCAACAATCCCTCCGGTACTCTCCTCTCCACTCACGTCTCCTCCGTTCACGAGACAATCCCTGACAGAGACATCGCTCTGACCCACGATTCCACCAGCTGCATTTCCATCGTTCATGATCCGATTATTCTCTGATGTATTATAAGATATTACGGAATTTAATTTCGCCAAACCTACAATTGCTCCGGTATAAGCATTGGTATCCGCAGAAACCACTATACTGTCACTCACACTGCAGTTAGAAACTGTTCCTGACGATTCTCCTACAACGATCGCCTGACACAGTGTTTTGGCAATCGACGCACAATGCTCCATCCGCAGATTGACAACTGCTCCCTCTAAGGAACTGATCAAACCGGCGCTGCTCCCACAAAAAAGAGCCCCTGAAATAACATGATGATTCCCCTGATATACCCCCTGAAATGTTTTCAGATCTTCATTCGTCCATACAAAATCGTCTGTCACGCCGCACGCTTCCCAAGAAGTAATACGGTCTGGATTTAGCGGTTGATGTACCTTGCCCTCTGCATCGACCGTACACTGAAGCGTATCCCCGTCATAGATACCGATCCGGTGATAATACAGAGAAGAATCATCATAACGATAGGTATATTTACTTAATGCAATGTCTTCCGTCTGCACAACAGTCTTACCCTTCATTGATCTCTTCTGTAATATCTTCTTAAAGGCACGCAGATCATCCGCATTCGAAATCGTAATGACGGATGCCGCTAACGCCGTCGTATCATTCAAATATTCACAGGCAGAAACACTCTTCTGCCCGGTTACAGTATCTGCCGCTGCACATTGCTGCATCATACTCTGTCCGTTATCCCCGACCGGTATTACTGTCAGCAATATAGAAAATAACAATGTAGTCACTACTGCCCTTTTTCTTCGTTTCATTACATTCTCCCTTTTAACTGATACATTTATTTTAACCGCATTTTCTTTACTTTCGTAAATTTGCTGTACTTCCGGCGACCGTTTACTTGCTTGTAGATACGTATCTTGTACGTCACGGTTTTCGTCTTCCTGCTATAGGCAATGTTAATCTTGCGGTGTCCACGCTGCAAGTAATTGTTCATAAGTTTGATCCGTCGAAAGCCTTTCGCAGTTTTACGGTAAAATTGCAAATAACAATTTTGTTTCTTGCACAGAGACACCTGAATATACCGCTGACCGGCTTTGGTCTTCTTGCGGACTACTTTCACGCGCGGTGCAGGATATTTTTTCGGTGCTATCGTGGGTTTCCATGGGTGCTTTGCCAGTGCTGCCAGACGCTTTGTCGGTACAACCGTTGGTCATTTCGTCGGAACCGCTGTCGGACGGATGTTCGGCGACACAGATGGCGTAACACTTCTATATTCGGTTCCAATCCGACCAGAACAGCAACAGCCATGATCGCTGCGATTACTTTCTCATAGCACCTCATTCCATACCTCCTGCCACTATATATTCGCTACAACGATGTATCAAACAAAGAATTTATTGTCATATATGCTAATCCTCTACGGCAAAATGTTCATTCTCACAGTCTGTTTTATTTTAGCACAATCAAATAGTATTCACAATGAAATAAAATACTCAACCTTGCCATACCTCAAATTCTCCACAGCCACATATTGCTTATTATGTCAATGACTATATTGCATTTTGCAGCCACCAAAGAGTGGTTTCTGCCATCTGAGAACTATAGCAATTGCCTTGCCGCATTTTCGTTTTTGGTGATTTCTAGATTTTGTTTTCTCTGATGGATGATTTACATGCCTTACGGAGAACTTAAAAGTCCCGGAAGCAAGGTAATCATCATTTTTGAAAGGGACTTTGCGCTCGTCGTTACTTATGTCTCGTACTTCAGAGACATTAAGTAACGTGACGTAGCGCATCGTAGCGAAAGCGTCCCGTCCAAAAATGGATGATACCTTGCTAAACCGGGACATCTCAGACACTCCTTCAGGCATGTATACATCAGAGACTTAACAAAACTAAAAAAATACAAAAAGGCGCCACACCTTACGGTATGACGCCTCTGGTCACGAAAGCCTTCGCAATTCCATCTATTTGTTAGGGACAAACTTCCTAACCTCACATTATCCTTCAATGGCAATGTGTTTCGTCTGTTCTACTGCTTTGGCTTCTTTCTTCGGCACGGACAGTTTCAAGATACCATCCTCATATTTCGCATGAACATCTTCCTCCGTGATTGCATCACCAACATAAAAGCTGCGGCTCATAGAACCGGCATAACGTTCCTTGCGGATATATTTGCCTTTCTTATCTTTTTGCTCTTTGTCCAGGCCCTTGGATGCCTGTATCGTCAAATATCCGTTATCCAACTGTGCTGTAACTTCATCTTTCTTAAAGCCAGGCAGATCGATATCCAATTCATAACCATCCTCGGTCTCACGGACATCTGTTTTCATCTCGTTCTTTGCATGCTTGCCATACAAAGCCTTGTCAATATCCGGGAATGAAAAATCCATCCAATCATCAAATAAGTTTTCTCCAAAAATACTAGGCATTAACATAAGTCATTCCTCCTTCAACTTTTTAATGCTCACACATGTAAAAGTTACATTTTTGGAACTTGGGATTTGAATCTTACTTCTTTTTCTTTCCTCTTCCTTCGTTCTGATTATGTTATACCACTATTATTAGCACTCGTCAAGAGTGAGTGCTAATATTTTTTGTGAATTTTCTGTGAACTCTTTTGCTTCTCTGCCTGTGCTCGTAATTCTTTCGCCGCTAATGCCGGATCCGGCGCTTTCATGATCGCCGACACTACGCAGATCCCTGCGATTGGAATGCCGTCCAATATATCCAGGTTATCCTTATTCAGGCCGCCGATCGCATTGACCGGGATAGGCACTGCCTCACAGATGTCCCGCAGTGTATCTGTCGAAGTCAACACGGTTTTTACTTTCGTTGTTGTTGGATAAATCGCTCCCACGCCTAAGTAATCGGCTCCCTGCTCATAGACATCCTGCGCCCAAGGAACTGTCTTTGCCGTCGCACCAACGATCTTATGATCGCCCATCAAACGTCTGGCTGCCGCAACCGGCAAGTCACTGGCACCAACATGTACACCCTCTGCATCAACCGCAAGTGCTACATCCACACGATCGTCAATCAATAACGGCACATTGAACTTCTGCGTGAGCGCATGCACCTTGATAGCAAGCTCCATATATTCTCTGGTCGTCTTTTCTTTTTCACGAAGCTGCAGCATCGTTGCTCCTCCGATCAATGCCTGCTCGACCCGGTACAAAAACTCCTCTTCCGTAAATCCGGTACTGTCCGTAATAAAATATAAACTCGGATCAAAATTTCTCATTATCCTCCACCTTTCCATCTTTTAATAGGGACACTTCTGACAAGGTTTCCCCTTATTTACAGAGCAACTAACCGATATAAAGATAATCGTTCAAGACCGGCTGCAATCCCTCTTCCGCGATATCCTGATACATCTTATCCAGACTGCGGCTGTCGTTGATCTCAAACTGCTCATCGCCCTGTGGTTCTTCGTTTTCTTTGCCATTGTACTTACTGTCGTGATCCCCGATTCCGGTAGAAACCCCTGCTGATACTTTCGTTGCCGCTATTTTTACAATGCCATCACGAAAAGAGGCGCTCTCACGTGAGGATACCGTAATGCCCACAAATGGCAGAAAAATGCGATAAGCACAGATGATCTGACAAAGCTGCTTTTCGTGAACATCCAACGGATTGATCTTGTCATTGTTAATGATCGGTCTCAGTCTCGGACAGGAAAGAGACATTTCCGCATGCGGATACTTTCTCTGTAAATAATATACATGAAGTGCGCTGGCAAGTGCGTCTTTGCGAAAATCGGACAAACCAAGCAACGCCGAAAATGCCACGCCTCTCATTCCTCCCCGCAGTGCTCGCTCCTGTGCATCAAAGCGATAAGGCCACACGCGCTTGTGTCCCATCAAATGCAGCGTTTCGTACTTGTCCGTGTCATAGGTTTCCTGAAATACCGTTACATAGTCTGCGCCACACTCATGCAGATAACGATATTCATCGGTATTGACCGGATAGATTTCAAGTCCAACCATCCGAAAATATTTTCTCGCTAATTTACAGGCTTCTCCAATATATTCTACCGAACTTTGCCCTCTGCTCTCGCCGGTCAGGATCAAAATTTCTTCCATGCCGGAATCCGCAATAACTTTCATTTCCTTTTCGATCTGCTCCATCGTCAGCTTCATGCGGTTGATGTGATTATAGCAATTAAAACCACAATACACGCAGTAATTTTCACAATAATTGGCAATATACAACGGTGTAAAAAGATACACCGTGTTACCGAAATGTTTACTCGTTTCCCTTCGTGCACGCTCCGCCATCTGCTCCAAAAAAGGTTCTGCTGCCGGGGAGATCAACGCCTTAAAATCCTCGATCGTACATGTCTCATGCTCTAATGCTGCCCTTACATCTTTTGCCGTATAGCGGTCTGCCTCATACTGTTCCATCTGCGTCATCACCTTACCACAGACGTCTGACTCAATGATCTCCATTCCCGGTAAATATTCCATATGATCTTTTCTGGAAGAAGGATCTGTCTCAAGACGGTGCTTTACCGCAAGAGCCTCCGGGGAAAGATACTCAGAATCTACTAAAAATTGATTTTCCATTTTATATTCCTTTCCTATATAGGATTATGGTGTCTATAGTCCCTTTCTATGATAGGATTATGGTGTCTATAGTCCCTTCCTATGATAGAGCTATTCAAACTTTTTGACACCTTAATCTGTATCGCCTTAGTCGCGCAAAAATCCGGTCAATGGATCGGAAGCAGATGCACCACGCGTCAGTACCCTTCCAATTCCCGCCAAATATGCTTTTCTTCCGGCCTCGATCGCTGCCTTGAACGCAGATGCCATCATTGGCAGATCTCCTGCGGTTGCAAGTGCTGTATTTGCCATGATCGCTGCTGCACCCATTTCCATTGCTTCACACGCCTGCGATGGTTTTCCAATACCGGCATCTACAATGATCGGAAGGTCAATCTCATCGATCAATATCTGAATAAACTCCTTCGTTGCCAATCCTTTGTTGGATCCAATCGGTGAAGCCAATGGCATCACGCAAGATGCACCGGCGTTCACAAGATCCCTAGCCGTATTGAGATCCGGATACATATATGGCATAACCACAAATCCTTCCTTTGCGAGAATCTCTGTTGCACGGATCGTTTCCTGATTGTCCGGCAATAAATACTTCGAGTCGCGCATGATCTCTACTTTAACAAAATCGCCACAGCCCAGTTCCCGCGCCAAACGTGCAATACGAATGGCTTCCTCAGCCGTTCTGGCGCCACTGGTATTCGGCAATAGCGTTATCCCTTCCGGAATGTAATCCAAAATATTTTCCTGCTCTTTCGTATTGGCACGACGCACTGCAAGCGTAATGATCTCTGCTCCGGCGTCTTTTACTGCCGCCTCGATTAACTTCATGGAATATTTTCCAGAACCTAAAATAAAACGAGAGTTGAACTCGTGTCCACCAATTACTAATTTGTCATTTTTCATGATAATCTCCATTTCTGTTGTATGTGTCATTTATTTGGCTGCTTCTTTCCATTGTGAAACCATCGTCTGTTTTTGGCCGGCTGCTTCTTCCCGTTGTGAAACCATCGTCTGTTTTTGGCCGGCTGCTTCTTTCCGTTGTGTCGTCAGCCTTTTAGTTTGCTGTCTATTGCTCCTTTGCGAGGATGCGCAGGATCGTATGTGCCTGATGTGCCGCACAGATCATCACTCTGGACGCCACTAATCCAACGCCGTCCGCAACATCACTGCATCCATCACCGCACAAATAAAAATGTTCCGTCAATTTCCGCGTCCGGATCATATTAGGATCCCCAAATCCCGCCATACCGGAGCCCGCCACAAAATACTTTTGTGGGAACTGCTCCAACACGAGGTTTGTAAGCATTGCCTTCGCTTCCGGATTGTCAAACGCTTCACATACAATGTCTGCCTCCTGCAAAAGAGCAACCGCATTTTCCGTTGTAATGCGCACAGTATGTATCTCCGTATCAATATAAGGATTGATCTCCCGCAGATTCTGTACCATCGCCTCTGTCTTGGGCATTCCGATCTGCGTGATCTTGTACTGCTGACGGTGAAGATTCGTAATATCCACGCAGTCAAAATCCATCAAGATCAACTTACCAATGCCGGCACGCGCCAATGCGGTCGCTATGTTCGAGCCAAGTCCGCCCAATCCACAAACAGCAACTGTTGCAGCCGAAAATGCTTTCTGCCGTTCCTCTCCATGGCGCATCGTGAGCGCCGCCATCCATTCTTCCTTTGTGGGGATAGCAAAACTCTGTTCCCTGTTCATCGACATTTCATCAACCACCTCCTACAAAGCTGACAACTTCTATGCTGTCTTCATCCTGCAAAACCACATCATCATATTGCGATTTAAAAACAATTTCTCCATTGCGCTCTACCGCAATTCGCTTTGGATCATACTCTGTTGTTGTCAGATATTCAGAAATTGTCTTTCCTGCAAGATCTAACAACTCACCATTTACTTTTACCATGCTTCTCCTCCTCTATTGGTAATGGATCCTAGTGCCAAAATCCACTGGCACCTTAATCCTATAATGAAAACAAGAAGTTTCCTATCATGTAACAAAGAGTCGCTTGCGACTCTTTCGCGCTCGAGCGGTGCTGTTTACAGCAAACTTCTTCTCCGCGAGATGCGCATCCTCGCGGAGCGTTTTTTACTTTATAGGAAACGAGAAGTTTCCTATAAAGTAAAAAACAGGAGACATCTGATGCCTCCTGCAAAAAATCTTCTTATCATGACTTCCTACGGCGGCATTATCCGCATCAGGTTAAAGGGTCGAAGTTTGAGCACTTCCTCTCAGCCTGCTATATTCAAGCTCCCCTGTTTTTATTATATTATGACCTTCGTATGCAAGATCAAGCACCGTCATCCTCTGACAGGCACAATGCATATCGAACGACCTCAGTTATCATTATACACAAAAAAGAAATCAACGCAACGTTAAATGAGAATATCTTTCAAAAATTTACTCTTTCTATACTCGCTGTTTTATTAGAGGACGTATCCGTGATTGGAAACGTCAACGCTCCCGCCAGAAATCCAACTATCAATATAATAATAACCGCCCATTTGGGAAATGCAGCGCCCTTATCCCGAATATGATCGCCAACCAGCGGATTGATCATTATCGCTGTGATCAAATAAATAATACCACTCACAATACCTGCATTTGCAAATCCTGCAATAGCGAAAAGCAGCACGAATACAGACAGAAACCAAAAAATAATATTATAGATCAATGTGGCAACCGAACTGAGCGTACTCAGATAACCTGCATTATCCACTCTCTGCTCTATGTGAGCGTTTCTTTCAGCTCGTTCTGCTTCGCTTTTGGTCTGCCAAACTGCCTTCTGCTCCGCTTGTGTCCCTTTTAACGCATCCTCATGCGCTGCACTTTCTGACATTCTTTGTGCATCTGTATTATTTAAATACTGCAAATACTGCTCATCCGACATTTCCTGTTGCTCTGGAGTGCGGTACATAGCCGGAATATCATATGTAGGTCTGTCGTTGATGGCGATCTGGAGCTCTGACTGCTTGGCCGCGATCTGCGCTTCGATCTCTTTCACAGACTGTTCCTCCTCCGGCTGCAAAAAGTGCGATGGAACAGGCATCTTAGCCAATTTGCCAAGCTGAGCAATAATACTCTGTGCTTCATTTCTGGCATTTATAAATGCAGCACTCGTTTGGTCTACTTGATTCGAGAGCAATACCACCTCTGACATAAAACCATCAATATTGACCATAATGCCCAGATGAGTACAGGTAGGTATCTGATCAGACACCGTAGTCCCGGTGGTCTTTCCATCCATTTCGCCAAGCCCAACAGCCCCAACTGCTGCTCCAAGCGTTCCAAATAACATGCCTCCGGCTACAGCGCCTCCTAAAGAAGCCTGTTTCTTTGATTTGGTTTTGGAACTCTCCCGGGTGACAACACGGCAACCGGTCATCATGTTCATTTCCGCACCCCGAATGCTCGAAAATAAGACCGTTGTATTATTGATCTGTATTTTTCCTTCTGTCTGATTGACCCCAATTGATCCGCCAGCCAGGCTTTCCCATCTGTCATTGGCAATACGCGTAATTTCGCGAGTTCTCTTTTTAGACAGTGCATCTCTCTCATGTTCAATCTTCTTGATCCGCTTATTATAGGCATTGTCACTATTCTTGTGAATTTTAGCAATCACTTTGCTTCGATATTTCGGATCGTTCACAAACTTATATAATTCCTTTTCCTCATTCGCCATTGTCCTGTCCTCCATTAAAAAATCAAACTCATTTTCTATTCTGATAGGTTTGTTCTGTTTTTAATCGTAGTTTCAACATCTGTGATCCGTGCTGCAACTTTTTTCACTTCCATTCGTCTCCACGCTTCTAAGCAAGCTAGAAATTCATCTGTTCCTTCTGCCTCTATTTTGTCAAGCACACGCAAAACAACCTGTCTGTTTACTTCTTTTAATTCGAAAATGACACGAGCATGTTTTTCTTTTACATCCAAACAAAATCTTTGGTAAAGTTCTTCCGCAAATGTTTCCTTTTCTATCTCCCATCCTTGTTCGGAAAACACCAATAAAGGAAGTCGATAATCATACTTAATCCTGAGGTAATCTTTCTCAATCATCCAATCAACACATTTGCTAATATCATTTAGTTTTAGGTTATGATAATATCCATACGCCGGGCATTCATTCAGTTTGTATTCCAATATCTTTTTATCCTTGGAACCTTTTAATAGTTTGGCAAGCATGTTTCTCCCACCGGTAAAAATCAGTTCATCTGCACCTCTTAAAATCATCCGAATATCTTCCGGTGGCAAATCCTTAATTTCTCCTGCATCAAGAACAACCGGCACTCTGCGTATTTTTTTGCTCATTTGTTATCCTCTTGTCCTTCCTCAAGTAATAATCTGACTTGTTTAATTTGGTAAACACTGTTTCCCCAATTTAAAACACATAATATGTATGCAATCTCATGTTATCTACTTTTCACTTCCTTGGAAACTTCTTTAATGCTTTCAAGATATGCTTTTTCGACTGGCGTCAAAGTAATCTCCTGATA
>OLRQ01000044.1_pt1 | contig 121046 bp, 102 predicted proteins | sample 1671971 | NCBI WGS metagenome assembly OLRQ01 (sample SAMEA3136631, study PRJEB25190) | human gut metagenome | biome: human gut; feature: human-associated habitat; material: faeces | place: Austria | collected 2013
GTGCGGCCTGCGCGGTCCACGCGATCGCGACCTGCGTGGCTGTTTTTCTTGCGGGGCTTTAAGCGCACCTTGCGAGGCAGCTCGATGTTCGCGGTGCTTAAAAGACCTTTATCTTGGTAGTTGTAAAGGGTGCGGGCGCATACCCCGACTTCTTCATGGGTAAAGCAAATCGCCTCAAAGCTATGCCCTTGCTTGACGAGCGGCGTCACGATTTTGTCAAGCGATAGAAGCTGTTCGTCGCTCATATCGATACCCTCGCGCGAGGACGCCAAACGCACCCGGTAATTTGCATCTGCCGCTTCAGCGTCGTAGCTGCACTTAGGAAAGCCGCAGTAGGCGCGCTTCGAACACTTTTCCGGGCACACATAGGGCCAGCGCTCGGTATCGGGGCACATCTTGCGCTTAAAGTCAGGACAGGAAGCGATGCAGCTGCGCGTCTTGCAGTGCTTGCAGGTCGTGAGCCTCGTGGAACATTTCTTACAAGCACTGCCACTTTTCTGGCAATCTTGATAGTTAGCACAGCGAATAGAGGGTTTGCTTTTGCCTGTTGATTTCTTCTCGCGAATAGTTCTGTTTGCCTTCACTTCACGTGTAACCGTTGAAGTGGAGACGTCAATCCTTCTTGCGATTCTTCCAGCTGAATCACCTGCAGGAATACCCTGCGCAATCACCTCTCTGTTTTCCAATGAGAGATGCTTCTTTTTTGTCATAGCAATGACTCCTTTCCGCCCACGATGGGCACTCAGGAGTCGATTGTACGAATAAGGATTTTGGTGAAGAAAAGCAGGAACCCCAGGGCAGGCCTTGCGGCCTACGCCTGAGGTTCCTGGCAGGCTGCGCCTGCATGACTTAATGCAACACTATTGCGTTTTGAAATTCAATTCACCAACGACGATATTCTTACGAAGTTCGCAACGACAACGCATTCGAAACGAAGGGGGGCTAAACGCGAATCTTAAGACTTGCGCCCTACGAGAATGCGAGGACGGCCCGTGAGGTCGGCCTTCACTTCAACGGATTCATAACCAGCGCCGCGCGCAAGAATCGCCGCATCATCGAGACATTCCTCGTGCAGCTCGCAGGCAAACGCGCCGCCGACGCGCAGCAGCCGATGCATGATGGGAAGCATCTCCCTGAAAATGTCCAACCCATCGGGACCGCCCGCCAGAGCAAGCCTCGGCTCGAAATCGGACACTTCGTCGGGAAGCTTCTCCATGACGGCGTCGGGGATATAAGGCGGATTGGAAACCACCAGGTCAAACGAACCGTTCAGGCGATCGGGAATAGCATCCGCAAGATTGCACTCCAGAACGCGGACGCGGTCTTCAAGCCCGAGAGCGGCGGCGTTTTCACGCGCAAGCGCCACGGCTTCGGGGGCAAGATCGGTTGCCACCACGCGCGCTCGGGGCCTTTCGTAGGCGATGGAACACGCGATACACCCGCTTCCCGTGCAAAGATCGGCCACCAAAGGGGCGCACGAGGAATCGAGCGCGGGAACCGGCTCTTCCCCACCTTTCGCCCCTTGCCCTTCGTCGGCCTCTTCTTTCGGCGCAAGCAGCTCTTCGAGCTCGGCATAGGAAAGCGAATCCACCGCGCAACGACGTTCGGGCGCCGGAAGAAGCGCCAGCGCCTCGCTCACAAGCACCTCGGTCTCGGGACGCGGAATCAAAACGCCCGAGCGAACCTTGACGGCGATGTGGCGAAACGCCACTTCTCCCGTGATGTATTGCAGAGGCTCGCCCGAAGCGCGACGTGTGACGAAGCCGCGCAAAACATCGCGTTCCTCCATGGAGAGCGGGCGCTCGAAATTGACGTAAAGATCGATGCGGCGCAGACCCGTAGCCTCGGAAAGGAGCCACTCGGCCGAGAGACGAGCGTGCTCGTCCCCTTTGCGCTCGAGAAACCCCACAGTCCAGTCGAGCGCCGCCTTGATCGTCCAAGTATCGGTGGGTTCAGACACCCTAGACCGCCTGTTCCAACTTGCGGGCACGGTCGGCAGCCTGCAAGGCAGTGATGACATCACCCAGGTTGTCGCCTAGAAGCACGCCGTTATAGGTGGCGTTGAAGCCGATGCGATGATCGGTCACGCGATCCTGCGGGCCGTTGTAGGTGCGGATTTTTTCGGCGCGGTCGCCCGAGCCAATCTGGGCCAGGCGCTCAGCACCTTCGGCGGCCTGCTGCTCGGCAAGCATCTTTTCATAAAGGCGCGCACGCAGAACGGCCATGGCCGCAATCTTGTTCTGCAGCTGCGATTTCTGGTCCTGGGACTGAACGACCAGGCCGGAAGGAAGATGAGTGATGCGCACGGCAGAGTCAGTGGTGTTGACGCACTGACCACCCGGGCCGCCTGCGCGATACACGTCGATACGCAAGTCGTTCTCATTGATTTCGATATCGATCTCGTCCGCCTCGGGAAGAACCGCGACGGTTGCCGTGGAGGTGTGAATACGACCCTGGCTTTCGGTCTTGGGGACGCGCTGGACGCGGTGAACGCCCGATTCGAACTTCATGACCGAATAGACCTTGTCGCCCTTTACCTTGAACTGGATTTCCTTGTAGCCACCCGCTTCAGATGCGGAGACATCCATGGTCTCCACCTTCCAGCGATGCTGCTCGCAGAAACGCATATACATCTTATACAGGTCGCCCGCGAAAATAGCAGCCTCATCACCGCCTGCGGCAGCGCGAATCTCGACGATGATGTTCTTATCATCTGCAGGGTCAGAGGGGATGAGCATGAACTTGATGTCTTCTTCGAGCGCGGGAAGCTTCGACTCGGCCGCGGAGATGGTCTCCTGGGCGAATTCCTTCATGTCGGGATCGTCGAGCATCTCCTTTGCATCGGCGATGTCATCGCACGCCTGCACATACTCGCGAGCCTTTTCGACGAGCGGGCCCTGGTTGGCATACTCTTTCGAAAGGCGCGTGTATTCCTTCTGGTCGGCCAGAACGGCAGGATCGCCAAGCTTGGCCTGGAGCTCTTCGTAGCCCTTGATGATTTTCTCGAGTTTATCGCGCATGGATATTCCTTATTCTCGTCGAAGCACGTCCGCACCGGCATGGAACGAAAAAGCAATCCGCCGCCTTCAACGGCGGCGGATTGTTGCGCGGACATCTGCCGTTGTTTTTCCAACGGTAAATAATACCACGCCAAAACACTCTTCATGGTCTTTTCATTGCGTGAATTCAGAGACGAAGCAAACGCCGCGAGACGATCGGGGCCATCGATGAGCCCGCAAAGACCCCTCCTTCTTTCACGCAACAAGCAATTCCGATAGAAATTTACTCCGCCTTGGAAAACGTACCGTTCCCTTCGTCATAGGTCAGAGCTTCCACCAGATAGCCCTTGTCCAGCATCCAATCCAAGACAGGCTGGACCATATCCTTCGTCGGAAGCGCAGCCTCGGGATACGTTGAGATGGCGTAGGTATCGGCAACCAGCTCGGGAAGATTGGCTTTCTCCACGAGAAGCGCACGATAAGCTTCGGGATCGGTGTTGATTTCGTCTACAGCCTGGTTCCAGGCGTCACGAACGATATCGAGCGTCGGCGTACCGCCTTCTTCGAGCCAGCCGCCACGCACAGCGAGAACGGACTGACTGATGTTGTCGCCCTGGGTATCGTCGGCCAAAAGCACCATCCCCTGCGCCTCGCCTAAAGCAAGCAAGTTTGCGGGCAGAGCTGCGGCAGCAACCTGATTGTTCACCATGGATTCGTAGCGCACAGGCATCTTCTTGATTTCTTCGCTTGCAATTTGGTCGTCAGGCACGCCAGCGGATTCCATGAGCTTGTCCATGACGTACTCGGGGACCGTATTGGATCCGACGCCGATCCCCTTGCCGGCAAGTTCGGTCAGGCTCGTGATACCCGATTCGGGACAAGTCATGATCCCAAAACGACCTTGGGAAGCGTCGGCTCCCAGGGTCACCCAAGCAAGCTGGACGTCCACGCCCGAAAGCTGCAAGGCCGCGGCTTGCTGCACATCGGTCATGGCCGCATCGATCTCGCCCGCTGCGAATGCGGTAGAGAGTTCCTGGGCACTCTGGAAAGTCACGATTTCCACATCGGCGGAAACGCCGTTCGCGCTATACAGGCCATCCTGCTCGGCCACCCAGAACGGAAACGAATCCTCGGTCTGCATAGTGCCTATACGTATGGAAGCCTGCTTGGCGCCATCCGATGAAGCGTCTTGCTGAGAATCGTTGCCAGCGCAGCCCGCTAGGGCGAAAGCCGCGCACGCCACAAATGCCGCGCACGCGCATGCGAGCAGTCTCTTCTTCAAACTCATGAATGCCTTTCCTCCTCTGTCTTGACGGTGCATTCGTGCCTTCAGGAAAACGTCCACAAACCGCGCAATGTCGCCCAAAGCGACGATACGGCGCCATCGCGCGAAAGCCGGCATACGCACGACGCAGCAAACGCCCCCGAACGTAACAACGCGCACCGCATAAGCGATGCGCGTATTCTACGCTAGCGCAAAAGCATTTTACGAAAGCGACAGAAATTCGAAAGCAGCGTTAGCGGCGTTCGCACCATCCCCAACGGCGGTAGATACCTGACGCAACGCCTTTGTGCGTAAATCGCCTGCAACAAAGACGCCGGGGATGCTGGTTGCACCCGATTCGCCCGCCGCAACATAGCCCGCCGCATCAAGATCGATACCCGAGCCCTCGAGCAGCGCGTTTTTCGGCTTCGTGCCCACGGCCACGAACAGGGCCGAGGTGGGCAGCTCGAAAGAACCGCCGGTCTTGACGTTGCGCACGGTCACGGCCGAAAGTTTTCCGTCTTCGTCATGAAGGCCATCGACGACGCTGTTCACATGAACCGTCACGTTGGCGAGGTCTGCAAGCGCATCCGTGTAGACGGCGTCAGCGCGGAAGCCCTCGCGACGATGGACCAGGTGGACTTCGGAGCAGATACGAGAAAGATACAGCACGTCGCCAAGCGCCGTGTTACCGCCCCCCACCACCACGGCGGTTTTCCCACGGAAGAACCCGCCGTCGCACGTCGCGCAGTATGAAACGCCCTTGCCCGCGAGTTCGCCCTCACGATCAACACCAAGGGCACGCGGTTCTGCACCCATGGCAAGAATCACGACGTCAGCGGTGTATTCGTTGCCAAATGCCGTCACGAGCTTTTTAGGAGAGGAAACAAGGTCCAGAGACGAAATTTCCTCATTGACGGAAACGGCGCCGAAGCGGTTCGCCTGGGCGCTCATGGCAAAAGCCAGATCGAACGGGGAAACACCTTCGGCAAACCCCGGATAATTATCCAAATGCTCGGTTTCGGTCATCTGCCCACCCGGCCCCATTCGTTCGAATACGACCGTAGAAAGGCCGGAGCGAGCGGTGTAGAGAGCCGACGTAAGACCCGCGGGACCTTGGCCTATGACGGCGACATTGAAATGAGTGTTCTTCTCCATGGTGATCTCCCTGGTAAAGCAAGCGGGCGAATGCGCTGAACAGCTTGCGAAAGATTACGAATCCGCGCATTTGCGAAAGATTCCTCTGCGCGACGAAAAAAGCCCGACTCGATGAGCCGGGCTTCACATGTGATTTAAAGAGCCTAGCCCAGAAGCGCCAGGAGGTTCTGCTTGGGCTGCGCGCCCATGGTGGAGCGCTTGACCTCCCCGTTTTCGAAGACGAGGATGGTGGGAACGCTCATGATGCCAAAACGCTGAGCAAGCTCGGGAGATTGGTCAATGTCGACCTTGTAGACCGCCGCTTTGCCTTCGACCTCTGCGGCGACCTCGTCAAGAACCGGAGCGAGCATCTTGCAGGGGCCGCACCAGGTGGCAAAGAAGTCCACCATAACCGGGCCTTGTGCCTGCATGACCTTGGATTCGAACTCGGAAGCGTTGATAACGTGTGCCATGATAGGTCCTTTCGCGATGGGGCGGATGCCTTAGGCGGACATGCTTTCTTTCGATCGGCTTCGTCTGGCTTCAGGCTCCAACCTGTTATTTGATACCGAAATAATATCATATAAGGCCGACATTGCAAGCAAGAAGAGCTTCGTCACGATCTGCGCACATCCACGTTACCACGCCGTTAAATGCAAGCTGTGGCGATCGGACCACACAACCGCAGCGTTGATTATCCGATGGTCTGATGCAGATGCTTGACCAGGCTACCGCTTTGTTCGAGGATTGCAAGAGACAACGAAGAGCAATCGCCGCTCCGTACATCAGGAAAAGAGCCACCATGAAGCAATCGTACTATACAAGCCCTGCCGTGCAACGCACGCCCGCCTACGAGGGCTCCCCCGTCCTGGACGTCAACCTGATTTTGGAAGGCGGGGCCATGCGCGGGCAGTTTACCGCAGGCGTATTAGACTATTTCATGGACAACGGCCTATGGTGCAAAAACGTCATAGGCACCAGCGCGGGCGCCTTGAACGGCTACAACTACGTTGCGGGCGAGCTCGGTCGCACGTGTTACCTCAACACGAAATACTGCGGCGATCCGCGCTATCTGTCTATGCGCAATTTCGCGCTCACCGGCAGCGCCATCAGGCGCGATTTCATGTTCGACGAAATTCCGAACAGACTCGAACCGTTCAACTTCGATGCGTTTCGCAACTCCCCCATGCAGCTGACCACCGTGGCAAGCAACCTCGAAACCGGCGAAGCGGACTACCACGTTATGAAAGACGCACATGACGAGCGCGACTTGCTGTATTTGCAGGCCTCCGCGAGCATGCCGCTGGTGTCGAAGATCATCGAAGTGGACGGCAAAAAGCTTCTCGACGGAGGTCCGTGCGACAGCGTGCCTTTGCTGCACTGCATCCTAAATGGCGTGGGAGATAAGCACATCGTTGTGCTGACGCAGGATGCTACCTATATAAAGAGCCCGAACAAGACCATGCCGCTGGTTCACAGGGTCTATAGCGACTATCCCCTTTTCGCAGAGCGCATGGAGCATCGCCATTTCGAATACAACCGCACGTACCGATGGGTTCGCAAGCTGCACGACGAAGGCAAGCTCTTCATGATCCAGCCTCCCGAACCGGTTACCATTTCCAGCATGGAGAAAGACCCGGAGAAGCTCCTTGCCCTCTATGAGCAAGGCTATGCCGAAGCAGCACGCCAATGGAGCGCACTGCAGGCGTATTTGGAGAAATAGGACCACGCAATAAAAAGGACGAATCCAGGGAGTCCGCCTTTTTTCGTTAAGCGGGATGCTCAACGCCCCATCCCGACGCGCTAACGATGGGCCTTCAAATACGCGAACACGCCGACAAAGTTTCGCTTCACCCAGGAGATAAAGCGACTCTCCGCCATCATGAGCCCCGGCTTGCGCCAGCGAATGGGAGCAAGCATGGCCTTCAGCATGAACGAACCAGGTCGCGCCACGGCAACAGCGTCTTGCACCGAAGGAGCCAAAACCATGCGGGCCATTTCGGATTTCCGCTCTTCGGCGGAAAGCGGGCAATCCTTGCACGTCAGCGTTTCAATGCAGCCCACTACGCGTTCCACATGACGGCGCGCCAGGAATTCCATGGACTCAGGCGACGAGACACCCCAGTACTTGTACAACTCGCGCATCCACCCGTCCTCTTCTTCTCGCTTCTCGAAAGTGCCGGGACGATATTTGGTGTTTTCGCTCTCGGAACGCGCGCGCAAGAAATGGTAGAACGGCTCCTCCATCAGGGCGACGCGTTCGATATCGCGCAAAACTGCGAGGTTAAAGGGCAAATCGTCCCACCAGACGTTCGGAAACATAATATCCCTCTCGCGCAGATACGATGCACGGAAAAGCTTGTTCCACGGAGTGTAAAGCAAATTCCTGTCAAAGAGCCGATAGGCATCCTCGCGGAATTCCCGGACAGAGGCGTAGGTCTTGGACGGCAGGCTTTTCACCTCTCGGAAAAATTTATCCTGCGAACGATAGGTATCAATGTAGAAACCGGAGACTACCAAATCGAACGGGCCCTCTTCGGCGCGGTTATGCATACGTTCGAGCATTTCGGGCTCGCACCAATCATCCGCATCCATGAAAAAGAGATATTCGCCGCGAGCCACGGCGATGGCGGCGTTGCGCGCGCTTGCCGCACCCCCGTTTTCCTTATGGATGACACGAATGCGCTCGTCTTCTCTCGCGTATAGATCGCAGATTTCACCGCTTTTATCAGGGCTTCCATCGTCGACGAGGATAAGCTCGAAGTTCGAGAGCGTCTGACGCTGCACGGATTCGATAGCACGCGCGACCCACTGCTCCACCCCGTAGACGGGGATGATTACGCTGATGTCTGGTGAAATCGCCACAGAAAGACTCCTATAAATCCATCGCATTACGGAAACACATATTATAGAATAATCGTTTGGTATGCATCCGAATGCTTGGTCTGCATACCCATATTTTCAGAACACATCGAACGGAGACGCATGATTTGGTTACATTTCGGCATAGCGGCTGCGGTCGCCTGCGTTGTAACCATGGCATTGGTTCCGCCGGTGCGCAAGCTTGCGTTCAAGCTTGATGCCGTAGACTACCCAAGCGAGCGTCGCGTCAACAAAAAGCCCACTGCCCGTTTCGGAGGCGTGGCCATGTTCGGCGGGCTTTTGGCCGCGCTGCTGGTCATATGGATAGGCTCTGAATTCTTCGACTGGCACTACCCGCCCTACAGCCCCGTCGGGCGCGACGTGTTCTATCCCGGGGTGTTCGCAGGCGTGGTGGTCATCTTTCTCGTGGGCGCTGCGGATGACATCTGGGATCTTAAGCCGTTCCACAAGCTTCTGGGCCAGCTGCTGGCGGCGCTTATCGTGGCATGCTCGGGCCTGCTTCTGTCCAGCATCCACAACCCCATCGGGCCGGGTTATATCGAATTCGGCTTCTGGTCTTACCCGATCACTATCTTCTACCTTGTCGCATTCATGAACGTCATCAACCTGATAGATGGCCTTGACGGCCTTGCATCGGGCATCACGGCCATCGCGGCGCTTACCATGTTCATTTTCGCCGTTCTGACGTTTCGCATAGACGCCGCATTCCTCTGTGCGGCACTCATAGGCATCTGCCTTGGTTTTCTGAAGTTCAATTTCAATCCTGCCTCCATCTTCATGGGCGATTCCGGATCGCTTCTGCTGGGGCTTTCGCTTGGCGTGGTATCGCTTTTCGCCACCACGCGCTCCGCGCTCTTCGTTTCGCTGCTGGTTCCCATCCTGGTGGCGGGCGTGCCAATTATTGACACCGCATCGGCCATCATCCGCCGCACGCGTGCGCATCAGCCCATCCAACAGGCCGATCGCGGGCACATTCACCATCAGTTGCTCAAAGAAGGCTTCAGCCAGCGTAAAACGGTTTTGATCATGTGGGGTTGGACCGCCGTTCTGGCCGTATCCGCCATCTTCATCACCGAAACGGACGGCGTTCTGCGCCTGGTGTTCGTGGCCATTGCCGCAGGCATATCCACGTACTTCATCGTCCATCTTCATCTACTTGGACCCGTGCTGCGCCATCACTACGATCCGCGCCCCGCCACCGGGCAACGTAGAGCGAACGAAGCATTCAACAAGGCCATGGACTCCATGGAGGAAGACAAAGAAGCGCACGACGACTAACCGTGCGCCGAGATTCGCCGTAACCGTCCGCATCAACACCGTTATGCAACCACACGCTACCCCGGAGAAACGATGTCAGAGAAAATTGCCGTACTCATCCCCTGTTACAACGAGGCCGTCACCATTGGCAAGGTGGTGGACGATTTCAAGCGCGTCCTGCCCGAGGCCGACATTTACGTCTACGACAACAATTCCTCGGACGATACGGCCAAAATCGCCCGCGAGCACGGCGCCGTGGTGAAGCGCGAGCCGCGCCAGGGCAAGGGCAATGTGGTACGCCAGATGTTTCGCGACATAGATGCCGACTACTACATCATGGTGGACGGCGATGACACCTACCCCGCCGAGGCCGCTCCTGCGCTTATCGCGCCGCTCGCCGCCGACGAAGCCGACATGACCGTAGGCGACCGCCTATCCAACGGCAGCTACGGAGAAGAGAACGACCGCGCATTCCACGGCTTCGGCAACAACCTGGTACGCTGGCTGATCAAGACCATTTACGGCTACGCCTTCGACGACGTAATGACCGGCTACCGCGCGTTCAACCGCGCATTCGTCAAGACCATGCCGGTGCTTTCCGCAGGCTTTCAGATCGAGACGGAACTTTCCATCCACGCGGTGGACAAACGCTGGCGCATCGTAGACGTACCCATCGAATACCGCGACCGCCCCGAGGGAAGCGAGAGCAAGCTTTCCACCTTCGAGGACGGCGCGAAGGTACTCATGGCCATCGCAAGCCTGTTTAGGGAATGCAGGCCGTTCGCGTTCTTTGGCTGGGTGACGCTGCTGTTCCTGATTCTGGGGCTTGCTGCCGGTGCGCCTGTAATCGCCGAATTCTTCGCAACGGGCTACGTATCAAAGGTACCCTCCGCCATCCTGGCAACCGGTCTGGTGTTCTGCGGCGCGCTCTCATTGACGGCGGGCGCCATCCTAGACACGGTGGCCAAGGCGCACCGTAAGATGTGGGAACTCGAGGTCTACCGCGTGATGGAAGAGGACGAAAGGCGGTAGCGAGTAGGCCTTTCGAACTTCGGGCCTCCCCGTGTACCCAACCAACGGTACATATAATATTGCATTCGTGGTTGACCGATTCTTTCCAATGACATAGAGTTCGCAACGTGAAGAGGTCGCGCGACGGTATGTCCGGCGCGGCTCGTAGAAACCGCCGTAAAGCGGTTTTTGCGTTTAGGAGACAGACATAGGCAATCGAATCGCAGTAATCAAACCACACAAAACAAAAGCTAGCATATTGATTCGAGATATTCTCGCGAGAAAAACAAATCGGCCCGGACGTCCTAGTCGTCCGGGCCGATTACGCTTTAAGGTTAGTCAGTGCCTACGCTACCTTATTGCGCATGCGCTTTTTCACCAATGCGACCAAAGCCTTCATGGCCACATTGCTTACGAAAATAACCAGAGACACAAGCGCAGCGCACTCGGTCAATCTCTGAGAATCAAGGTCGGATATCAAAAGCGCCAAGGGCATGTCCATCGTGGTCGCGAGAAACGCCACGGCAGAGATGGTAACCATGCAGTTGACGAAGAAATACGAAAACATCTCGACAATCGTGTCGGCAGTCTGAGGGATAAGAACGTCTTTGAAGACATTAGCCCTCGATATGCCCAGCGTAGAGCCTACCGCCTCAAGATTCTTGTTCACTTTCCCTAGAGAGTTGTAGGCCATTAGATACGGCGAGGCAAAGAAGTGGACAAGGTTCACCAGAATCAAAATGGCGAATGTTCCGTAAATAACACTCCCCTTAAAGAAGACCATATACGAAAGGCCCAGTACGATACCTGGAATTGCAAGAGTCGTAATGCAAGCGAGATGCAAGGTCTTGGCGAACTTCCCTCCCATACGCGACGTAATATAACCGGCGCAATACGCAAGACAAGTGCCGACAAGCGCGACCGCGCATGCAATAAACAACGAATTAAGCCAGTACTCCCCCATGTTCATATTGAAAGCGCGACCTATATTCGCAAAGGTGAACGAGAGATCAACCGGATACTTCTCAACGAAAGCAACGAGGACAAAGGAAAGAATCGGCAACGCCACGAACACTCCGACCGCAATGATGAAAATGTACGATATGCCATCGCGAAGACGGTTTCGCGCAATTGAAAACGGCTTAGAGACGAAGGAGAGATTTCCCTTTTCCGTATTAAGTACATCCACAATAAAGGCAATAACGGCAGGAATGAGGAGCACGAAGCCTATTGCCACGCCCGTGTCGAAATTCAACAGACCGACAACTTCCTGATACATAAGAACAGGCAGAGTCACGCACTTCCCGCCCACCATCAACGGCACACCGTAATCGGTTATGACCAAGGTGAACGTCGCAAAGGCAGCAGAAATGAGCGGCTTGCGCAGATAGGGTAACGTAATATCCATGAATTGGCGGAAAGACGGAACACCAAGAATGGTGGCCGCTTCATAAGGAGATGCGTCTTCGTACTTCAGCACATCATAAAGAAGCAAGAATGCAGAGGGGAAAGAATAGAGCACCGATCCCGCAACGATTCCCCAGAAGCCGTACAGGCCAGAACCCAGACCGAGCATCTGCGTAACAATGCCATTCGACCCAAAAAGGAAAATCAGGCCCATACCATGCGCAAGAGACGGAATGAGCATGGGCAAAGTCATAATAACCGCAATAACGCCTTTGCCCTTAACATTCGTCCGGCACAAAACCCAGGCCGCCGCCAAGGCGAGCGAGAGGGATATGAGCATCGCGACAAACGAAACAGCGACGGAATTAAAGCAGGCGGACACAAATTGCTCAGTACCAAACACCGCACGAGCATCCGGCGTGAGCAAACCCGCGAACATCCCCAGCATGGGCAAAATCGCCGCAAGTAGGAAAAAGAGCGCGAGCGTAATTCGGACAATATTCATCTTCCCCAGCAAACGCATAACACTCCCCTAGTACTTCATAAAGCGCTTAAGAGAATCCATCTTGGTGCGCAAATTAGAAACGACGAAGTCTTCAACGTATTCGTCGGCCGGGTTTTCAATGATCTCTTCAGGCGTAGCAAGCTGGTGAATATAGCCATCGCCCATTACCATGATGCGATCGGAGAGCGCAAAAGCCTCTTCCTGATCGTGCGTGATATAAATCATCGTCGTACCGTATTCGGATTGAATGCGCTTCAGCTCCTTGCGCAGAGAAAGGCGAGTTTCCACGTCGAGCGCGCTCATAGGCTCGTCAAACAGAATTACCTCAGGATTCAATGCGAGCGTTCGAGCGATGCTCACTCGCTGTTGCTGACCGCCGGAAAGCTCTTGGACATGCTTATTCGCATGCTCAGAGAGACCCAATTGCTCAAGTACGCGCAGGGCACGTTCGCGACGGTCCGCCTTTAATTCAGGCTTGAACTTCAAAGCATACTCGACGTTGCCAAGTACCGTCATGTTCTCAAAGAGAGCATAGTTCTGGAACACGATTCCCATACTTCGTGCATCAGGCGCTGCGTGAGTGACGTCTTCGCCGTCAAGCAAAACCTTGCCGCCATCGACGGGAAGAAGCCCGATAAGCATCCTCAGAGTGGTGGTTTTGCCACAGCCAGAAGGTCCCAGAATGGAAAGGAACTCTCCTTTTTCCACGTCGAAATCGAGATTGTGAAGAACTTCCGCGCCAGCAAAACGCTTAGTCAAGCCACGTACAGAAAGCTTCGGAGCTGATTGCGTGCTCATTAGTATTTCCACCTTTTCAGTAGACGTTGTTTCTCGTCAGAATCGAAAATCCCCGTCATATCCGCATAGACAATATCGGTCGGATAATTCTCAATGGAGACCTCCTGGTCTACAAAAACCTGGTCCGGCACAAAAAGCTCCTTATCAAGCATGATTCCTTTTTCGTAGAACCATGTAATAAGGGCCTTGACCGCAGGCTTGTGCTGCTTTCCTTCCACAACAGCAACGCCGTTCATAGTCCAAGGGGAGCCCTCTTCAAATGGAACGATTTCCAGCGGAACACCTTTGTTTATCTCGGACACCGCCTGATACGTTAAACCAAGGCCAATAAGAGCCTCCCCTTGCGTTAGCGCGTTGACGGGACCCGAACCCGAAGACGTAAACTGATACACGTTTTTGGCCAAATCATCAAAATACGCAAACGCTTCGTCTTCGCCCCAGGCGTTCACGAGACTCTTCAAAAAGTTGTAGCCCGTTCCAGAAGACTTAGGGTTCGGCATGCAGATCAAGCCAGCATACATTGGATCGAGGAGGTCAGAATACGTCTCGGGAACAGGAAGCCCGCGTTGCTCAAGAGCTTCGACATGAACGGACACACACGCTGCCTCACGTCGAAACGGAAGATATTTTTCGCTTCCGTCAAGCAAGTCGGACGAAAAGCGAGCGAAGTCAAATCCTTCATCGGAAAGCGATGCGAGGGAGTCCTCTACTTGCATGAGATAACCGCCCTCAAGGCCCAGAATCACATCAGCCTCGCATTGCGCACCTTCGGTCTTCAACCGTGCGGCACAAGACCCTGTATTCACATAGTGAAGGCGAATATCGTATTCGGGCAAATCTTCATGGATAGCCGCAAGAATAGCCTCGTTCGCCTCCCCTTCCCCGCAGGAATAAATGATGGCAGCATTGTCATTGGTGCGGCCGCAAGCAGAAAGACCAACCGCCGAACAAGCTGCCACACAGCTCATCCCTATGAATGCACGACGTGATAACGGCATGGCCACAATTAACCCTCTTAACATTCGACAACTAAACAGCAAATAGGATTCATTATAAGAGACTGTTCATTGCAAAGCAATTTCGATAAAAACTGAACACTTCGACAAGAAGATTCAATCGCCCGCCACATCGGAAAACGTCCATCTGCCTCGTCTCGATGCTTCTACCCTCTCCTATATGCTTCATCCATTTCCTGAAGCTCGGCAAAAGAGTCTATCTCCACAACGTCCGACTCTTCGCAGGGACGTACGCGGACATCGTAGCATTCAGCTCGACAGCGCAAAGGCACGTCATCCCAGAAAAATTGCTTGCTCTCGTCATTCTCGCCGAAAACAGATTCTACATCGTCAGCGAGCTTGCGACCGTCGCATTCGCTCCAATACGAAAGACCCACCATTTTCCAGCACGGCTGACCACCTCCCTTGTTCAAAGCGACGATTCTACCCTGTTCGTCTGAATCGAAACACCAGTCGTCTGTCCAATCAACAGGAATGGCAAGGTAATTCGAACGATACTGATAGGGAGTAACCAGGGAAGGATTCGCAAGATACAAATCGCTTTCAAAAACGTACGCATTCTCGAACAGACCCCTAGCCACAAACGCTGAAGATATATTGTTCGTTTCAACATAGAGGGGATTTTCGATGAAACGAATAGAAGGGTATTTTCTCCTAAGCTGATCGAACTCTTCGGCTAGATAGCCACGCACTACATATATCTCTTCAACACCCGCAGCAATAACGGCATCGAGCAATCTGTCTATGATACGAACCCCATGAACCCTTACGAGCGGCTTAGGGGTGTTAACCGTAATGGGAAACATTCGGCTCCCAAAGCCGGCCGCGAAAAATACAGCCCTTTTCACTTTGTAAGGGCTGAGACGTCTTAGCTCCATCGGAGATGCCGTACCGTCCATTGCCTTTTCGGATAGCCTTTCAAATTCGGCCTCGGAAAGAGGGCGAGAGGCCTCTTCCTCCTCTCTGTAAGAACTAAGGGCATATGCAGAAAAATCCTTTGCTGAACGATACCATGCATACGTCCAATCCCCCATAGCGTTGCCGAGAGATTCTTTATACAGGGCCCAGACATACCAGTAATACCCGACGATGGCGGTATACCCCAGGCAATGCAAATGCTGCTGCTCAGTTGCGTTGCCTCCAAAGTACTCATCAACTACTAGCAACGCCTCTTCAATCGTGTATCCCGAGTCTTGGGCAATGAAGTTACCGATGTCGGAAGCGTAATCCCCCATGGCTGAGTATTCCCAATCGATCAGATACATCTCATCCTCTCTGACAAGAAGATTGGGGCCATAGAAATCGTTATGACACAATACAGGCTTTCCGGCATCTGCACGCACATACAAAGCAAGCTGATCGATAGATTTGGACAGTACTTCGAAATCGTTCGGAAACGGATATCCCCGCTCTTCCAGCAGGCCCTTCAACCTGCATGCTTCATTGTAAAAATCAAAATGCCAAGGAGAAACCTCTCCGCTTCCGTGCAAGGTTCTCATAAGAGATAGAGCGCGGCTAACGTGGTCGGGGCTCCTATAGTCAAACTCGACGCAGCCCGGAAGGTATCGCGATATCTTCCATCCCTGCCTGGGATCCTCGTATACATAAGTTTCGTCGAGACCAAGATGCTTCGCAATGCGCAAGGAGCACTCCTCAGCCTCCCTGTTAACCACCTCATCCGTTCCAGCACCTGGATGACGATACACATACTGAACACCTTTACAGGTAAACAGGACCGAAAGATTCGTCAAACCGGCTTTCACTGGACGCACTCGCGTAATTTCAGAGCGCTCGCAACCGAGCGTGAGACAAATATTGTCCAAAATTCCCGAATCGACATTGGAAAGAAAGTCGGTATCGAACACGCAGAGGTCGCTTATAGAATTGAACTCGCGTAGGACCCCCTTGGGCATGAGATCGATATGGTATTCGAATTCTTTCTCATGATTGACAAAGACATCCTCCCAATACGCAGCCCCCAGATCGCCCGAAGAACGCTCTTCATCAAGAGCTCCAATCAACGCAGATGCTGTTCGAGCGTCAAAATACGCAGGGCCACGCATACACCATTCGTCACCCTTATCTCGGGAAAAGGATGTTACCTCTCCTTTCAGATTCCAATGCACGGCATAGTCGTTCGATCGAGCAGCCCTTCGGTCAAGATATAGGACAGACTCGTATTCACGGCTCTTAAAGGGATTGTTTGAATAGTACTGGTCAGACGAGCAGACATAGGCACCATTCGTCAGAAAATCTCGAGCGCGTAAGAGGGAAACGTAATTACCCTTACTGGCGTAATCCTCGTTAACAACAATTTCCACACCGAATTTTTCGTGCAGATAGAAAAAGGAGCTTTTCATGTATCCAACAACGACAGCAATGCGCTCAATCCCGGCTTCACGAAGCTGCCTTATAAGACGTTCGATAAGAACCTCACCACGTACTTCGAACATTGCCTTGGGCCTCTCAAAAGAAAGAGGAGCGAGCCTGGAGCCCTCCCCCGCAGCAAGGATGACAGCAGAACGAACCCTGCAGGCATCAAGAAAAGCTTTCCCCTTATCGGTCATCTTCCCTTTATCGAGATAGCCATTCATTTGCAACTTCGTGCAAATATCAGCAAAAGAATCCTCGGACGTATCGACATTTGACACAGCGCACCCATCGAAGGAAGCGCGTTGATTATCACAAATTGCTTGCATAACATTGAATTCACTTCGTGTAAACATAGCGTAGGCCGTTCATTTTGTCTAAGATTTTACATTTTTTTGAACATCATAATTATTTCTCACAAAAAAGAAAATGGCCAGCGTGCCAGCTGACCATTCACGATGGAAAATTCTCAATTTGACTATGGAGAAGCCGCCTTCGCCTTATGCGTAAGCGCTATCTATAGACTGAAGCTCTTTGAACGTGTCTATCTCGACTATATCATCCAGCGAACACTCGCGTACGTGAACTTCGTAGCGATCGGCAAAATAGCGCAGCGCTACCTCATCCCAATAGCGCTCTTTACCACCTGGCATATTGAAAGTAGCAGGAATATCTTCTACGAGCCTCCTGCCGTCTTCCTCGGTCCAGTACGAAACGCCAACCATCTGCCAGACATCTTCTCCGCCAACCATCAAATCGGTTATAACGTCTTTCTTGACCTTGAAGCACCAGTCGTCACTTCGCTTCATGGGGATAGCGAGGTAATTGGAGTGGTACTGATACTTCGTAATGAGCCCCGGATTCGACAGGAGCAAATCCGATTCAATAACATAAGCATTCGAAAGCAGATATTTCGCCACCATGAGGCTCGAGATGTTATTAGCTTCGTTGTACATCGGGTTTTCGATAAAACGAATTGTAGGATACTTGTACTTCAGCTGATCGAACTGCTCGCCGTAGTACCCGCGAACGATGTATATCTCCTCGATACCTGCCGCGACCACTGCATCAAGCAAGGAGTCTATGATGCGCTGGCCATGAACGCGCACCAAGGGTTTCGGGGTATTGAGGGTAATGGGAACGAGCCTCGATCCAAAACCCGCCGCAATGAAAATTGCCCGCTTAACACGGTAGGGTTCAAGAGCGCGAAGTCCATCGGCGGTAAGAGAGCCACCCTCGATGCAACCGCGTTCAGAAAGCTCGCTTACCGTACGATTCACGGTTCCCAGGGAAAGGCCGGACAATGCGGCAACCTCTCGCTGCGTTAGCGCCTTTGCACCGGCGCTCTCCAGCGCCTCGAGAACTTTAAACTCTCGATATTCCAATTCTTTAACCATATGAAAGCACTACTCCCCTATCAAAACCACACAGGCAAACCGACCCGATTCCCATCCAGCAATTTAACCAGCAATCGGCCATTCGACACCTGTGTCACGCCAATCATCCCAACTGTTCGCATCGCCATTTATCTCCCATTGCTTAATGCGAGTGTATTCATGCTCCGGTCCGACAACCGAAGTTGAATAAAAATACCGAACACGCTCGTCATCGGGAACGTCAAACACATTCATTCCGCCATAAGGAGACGCGTCCGCGCCCACTGCGTCAAGAACCGTTGCGGCAAAATCAAGATGACCCGTGGGAACATTCGAAACCTTAAGCGCAGCATTGGAACCACCTTGTTCGGTCGAAGGTTTAACGAGCAGCATCGGATTTGTCGGCCCCGCAATCTCGTCAGCCAAATACCACTCTCCATGATCGGCGGTCACAACGATAGTCGCGGAATCATACAGCCCAAGGCGTTTTAGCTCCTGCATGTACTGGTCGACTATATGCAATGACCCTAGGCCCTGCTCCACAAGGTTAGTACCGTCTTCGACGTATTCGGCATTACGGTCAATTGTATAAGGGGCATGCGTTCCCGCCAGATGAATAACGCGGAAGCTACCTTCGCCTTCCTCTGCGTCCACTTCTTCGAGTCCCTTCTCCTTAAGCAGGGAATAATAGCTTGCATCGTCCATTTTCCAAACGGAGCCCGACAAGTTATCCTGGTCCTCCAGAAGAACCTCGTTGTTCACCTCATCGGTATAGAACCAGAATAGAGGCTTCAGCGCCCACGGAAGATCTCGATACATTGAGCACTTTAAAAGCATTCCAACAGCAGAAGGATAATCTATAGCTCGCTCTAAAGGCTTAATATTATCGACCCTTTCAGACAGGGAATCGATAGCGTCATATATATCAGTTGCATATAGGTCAACCGTATAGCCTTGGCCCTTTATGTCGTCGAGCAAGTTATGCTGCGTATACCAGTCGGCAATTACGGAAGTGGAATAGCTCCCATCACCTGGGCCAAGCGATTTGCCGGTAAGGAACGTAGACATGGCATAACGTGTAGGAATCATAGAACCCGTTGAGTTTTCGAACCAGGTAAATCCCGTGAATCCGTCTAAGCAACTCGAATCGGCTTCAACAACTTGACGTAAATAAGCAGTATCGAATGTGTCAAGGACGAATACGATCACATTGTTCTTGCTTGACACCTCGGTAACGCCATCCATCGTCACGGTTGGTTTTTGGTCGAGCGGAGAAAACCCATCATCACCTGGCGTCGTCAAAAGAAGACCTAGACCTACTGACTGGGCCAAAATACCAACTAAGCACAGCGTGGAAATACATCCCTTGAATAGGAGGGATTTCTTAACCGACACCACCAAGCCCGCAACGATAACGGCAATCCATACAAGAGCACTAATTACCGTAATAGTGGTGTAATCACCCCATGCAACCTGGGTTCCGTCAGCAGAAGGAAGCGAACCGTTCAAAAACATCGCCTGAACGTAACCTAGTATGCCAACAAGGGAAATAACCGCGAAAGCAATCCCAAACGCACGCCCGTGTAGAAACGAGACAAGGCCAGCAAGAACAAAAGCGCCAACGATGGACACAATAAAAAGCGGAAGGGCTATATCGGACACGCCGAAAAACAAGCTAGAAGAGCTGTTCGCGACAATTTCGAGAGGACCAATAACAACAAACGTATAAAACAGCATGGCACTTGCCGCAAGAGCAAAAAGAAATCGTGTGCTCCAGCACAGCTGCTCCGGCTTGGAAATGCCCATTCTCACTTTCATTCGACGCGCATTTTCATCCGCAGATTTAACCTTGCCTTCATATGCCTCATCCTCGGGAGAAAGCCTATGGACAACGGGGTCGGCCTCTTTGCCGGCATTTTCGTCGATCTTAAGCACCTTCAGCAGAAAACGACGCAGACGGCGCCACACTACCCCTAAAACAGCAGAAAGAGCCACGGCAACACCGGCCAAGGCCTGAATCGTATAAGTCATAACCGACGGATCAACGTAAGCATACGCCGGCGTAGCAAATCCCGATGCCAACACAAACGCTATACAGAAAGCAAATGCTATATCGATTAGGCCGACCAGCGCCAATGCAAGGCGGCCATTAATGCTACCGTACACGCGATTCCTCCTTTTTGCGCAACTCTTGCTTCGCAAGCACACGGTCCAGAAGATACGATCCCGCAACCTCTCCACCATGGCCAAGGTTGTATATCATGCTCGCGCGAGTCTGTTCAATTCGCTCACGCCAGAGCTCAGGATTAGAAATCATACCTTCGACAGCATCGCCAATCTCCGAGAGGTCATCAATCGCAATCGAAACACCGATTTGATTGCGAATGCTGATATCGGTCGGTTCGATGCCCAATTCTTCCCAGTCGGGATTCCAAGTCTTCATGGGGGTGTCGATGAAAATCGAAGGTTTCATCGTGGCGAACGAGAATTCGCAAGCAATCGAAGACCAGTCTGTGACAAGCACATCGGAGTCATAAATTGAATCCGATGTGCTGAAATCTTGCTCGAAGTAAATCTCCTCGCTTGAATATGAAGCATATCGGCTCTGTAGCGATTCCCAGCGCGCTTTATACCTCTTCGTATACTCAGGATGAGGGCGCACGATAATGCGATACCCACAGCCAAGAAGAGGACGGATGACCTCATCCGCGCAAAGGTCAAGAATACAGTCCTCCTGCCACGACGGAGCAATGAGAACCACAGGAGAGACGGAGGCGCTGCTTTTGCGTTGCGCGTACGCTTCGATCTGCCTATCGAGCAGGTCATACCCGCATTCTACAAGATTCCTTTTCTTAATCCCCCGAAGCTCCTCTGAACGTATATGCTCTCGTTTCTGATGCGGTCCAACACACATAATGGTGTCGTAGTGGTCGAGGGATTCCTTAGTAGCCACCAAGTGAGTTGACGTCATATGATGATACATATAGACATACTCTATATCTTTGCACACATAGGAACGCTTGATGTAGAAATTCTCCAAGTCATCGAGGGTCATTACCGCCACATCGCACTCTAATTTCATCATGAGCGTTATAAGCCGACGATCGCCAATGTAATAAGGCATAAGACGAGGCTCATCAACCTGCAACGTGAAAACCTGATCGTTCGGATCACTCGTTACGTAATGAATTGTGATATCGGAATTAGCAAGCAACCATTCAATAGCACCCTGGAAGTACTTGTAAAACCCGCTGCGTTCTGAATAGAAGACGATATGCTTTCCGACGACACCCATGAATCGCCTGTAATCCTGCTTCTCCCGCTTCGCCAAAGGGTCGCGCTTGTACCACGGAGTCTTACGAGCGGCATATTCATTAAGACGATCGAGATCAACCCGACTCGCCTCAAGATCGTCATAATCGATGTATTTCGCGGGACGGATAACAATGTTGCAGAGCACTTGGATGACGATAGCCATGAGGTTGGAGCAAATCCAATAGAAAGCCATCCCAGCAGCAACATAAATTCCGAGCACAAGCGAAAGCACTATAGAGAGGCCATTGGTGGTATTCTTCTCCATCCTGGACTGCTCACGCTGCAGAGGATTAATCCTATTCTGAGCAAAACCCATAACCACGGCCGACAGCGCTGCCAAAACAGGCATAATCCAAGAAAGCCCGCCGTCTTCAGCCGGCACCATCCCAAGAAACTCGGTACCCGGGGCACCGTGATCGGTAATCCCGTGAATAACCTCCACCAAGCCGAACAAAACAAGAACCTGAACAGCAAGCGGTACGAGAGATAGCAGAGGATGATAGTGGTGTTTCTTGTTCAGCTGAGTTTGCTTCTCGCCGATAGTTTCAGCATCGCCGAAATACTTGACCTTGATACGATTGAGGTCTGGCATGATTTTAACCATGACAATGCTGTTCCACTGGCACCACAACGATAGCGGCATTAGAACAATCTTGATAATTACCGTAAATAGCAGAATCGCCATCCACCAGTTTCCAGTCAAGTCGTAGCAAGGTTGCACGATGTAAGAAAATACGTGAGCAAGAGCCTCGAGCATGCTTTCGTTTCCCCCAATCGAAGGCTTCGTTTACATAAAAAAGGATTGACCTTGGCTGCAGGCCAATCCCGATTCCGTCATATATGGCTTACTTTACATAAAACAAAGAGCAGCCACAAGGCAGTTAAATAGCATTCTCCACCTGAGCAATTCCGCCGAAAATCAGCAAGGCATCATCTTGCCTGCATTTTCCTGCACCGCACCGCAATCGCCACCAATGAAATCGCGAGCGCAATACCATAGGATAGTATCACGACAAAACTAACGCCGTTCATACCAAACGCACCAACAAATCCAAATGAGAGGGCAATAGACGCGATAAAAGAGCAGGCATTCGCCACCAAAACGGGTCTGAATGCTCTTATGGAGATAAGAAGGTCGTTTGAAAACCAAAGCACAGCTGAGACGGAAGTCATTATCGCAACAGGCGTTGCAAGATAAGTGCAGGAACGAATCCCTTCACCAAATATCAGAACAAGAAGCCACGGAGCGACCAGGGAATACCCCACTATCCCTACAATCCCTATCGAAAGTATCGCAAGCAAAGCCTTACGATACACCGCAATAAAGCCAGCCGAATCAGAAGCGGCATATTTTGATGCAAAAAGGCTCAAAAGAGGATTGTAAATATAGCTTGCACCCATCTGGATAATGGCTGCCGGAGCAGCAACCGAGGCATATAGCCCCAACGAAACATCTCCTTGAGTCACCATTAGAACCTGCCGAGGCACGGAGGGGGTGATGGCGCAGGCAACCCCAGCAAGAACAATCGGAAGGCAGTACGAGCTCAAGTGCAGTATTTTTTTAAATCCAATCCCAAACTTAATTCGAGAAAAATGACGCGTACGCGGGAAGTCGTAGAACAAGCCAACAAGACATGTAGCAACAAACATGCCAAAGACAGCCCATTCGATAGACGAAGTCAACATGAAGAGAAAGCAAAATGCTATGAAAGTAGTTATACCCTGCAAGACAAGAGATTTGCCAACCAGATCCATCCGCATGGCAAGCTGATCCTCTCCATGCAAAACATCGATCAGCAACCCCGCGATCTTAAATAGCGCATACAGCAGAACAGCCACGAAAGAACTAGCGGGGCAGGTAAGAAAGGCGTATACGCAGCACCCTAAAATCGCAATGGCAGAAGTAATGACCCTGAATGACATGTACTCGCCGAGAGTGTTCTCCCTTTTCACGTCAGAAACCTGGTATGTATACATCCTGTACATAGCCAGGGGTTGAAAAACGCCATATACGGTCATAGCAAGGGACAAAGACCCCGCTGCTGCGTATCCCCCCTCCATCCGAACAACTAATATGGTGATAAGCCACTGAAGCCCCAAGTAAGTCAATGACCCGATCGAATTCCAGGCCATATTCTGCTTAATGCTTAGCTGTCTCTTCTTTCGATCCATGTTATACGATCCCATGCAAAGATATGCTTTCCTTCAGCGACTATCAGACACTACAAACTCGGTTCGCATTTCCCGATTCGACTCATAAGGCAAGGATGCCGAAAGGGCGGTTAAGATTCATCGAGATAGAAGGCGGCACTATGGTGAAGCCTTCGTTCCTTTTCCGGGGGCAAAGCAGACCAATCCCCATAGCAGCGCGTCAAATAACCTTCAAACTGCCGCGGAATAGGCAACTTCATGCCTTCGAAATCACCATTCACAGTAGGGAAAATATCATCGTAATCGAAAGCGTAAACATCATCGCCTCGACTTTCGATTACATCAACCAAGCTACCTCGCCGCTCAGGATTTTCACCTCTCAAAAAGGATGTGCTAAGAGAGCTTGCATTTTCGTCTATGATCCTCGACACCTCCATCGGATCCTTGCGAGCAAAGAACACGTAAAGCATTCGTTTTGCAATTGCGGCAAACAAGGTCGTTCCTGACGACTTATCTCCCACGAGTATCTCGAGAATGGAACGCAAGCGTTTATTCATGACAAAAGCGCGCCTGACGGATGGATCACTCGCATCCTCCACGATCTCAAGCGGGAAAATATCAATCCATAAACCAATGGAGTACTTCTTATCAATATAAGACTCGTAGCTAATCGTAGACGAATCAACAAATTTAAAATGAGGATGGTAGGAGCTGCCGTCTCTGTACGAACGAAGTTTGTAACGAGAGCTAACATCGCCAGACTGAATCAAGGTAAAAAAGCGCTCGTAATCATCTCTCGGCATGTATACATCTATATCGTCATCCCAAGGAATGAACCCCCCATGACGCACGGCGCCAAGACAGGTTCCATACGCTAGGCAGTACCGTAAACCGTGGCTTTCGCATATCGCTGCAAACTCTCGGAGTATATCCGTTTCTATTCTCTTTATTTGGTCTTGAGAAATAGCCCGCACAGTCATCCACCTTAAACTTCCCACGAAGAAAGAATGCCCGCTATCCTCTCGCAAGCGTGCCCATCGCCGTACGGATTTGAAGCGCGAGACATTGCGGCATAGGCTCCCGCATCATTAAGCAAGGTCGAGCACTCTCTATAGATAACCTCTTCGGATGTTCCGACGAGTTTAAGAGTTCCCGCCTTCACTCCCTCGGGCCGTTCGGTCGTATCGCGCATAACAAGGACGGGCTTGCCTAGGCTAGGAGCCTCTTCCTGAATGCCGCCGCTATCGGTAAGCACAAGAAAAGAGCGGCTGAGAACGTTATGGAAATCAAGCACGTCCAAGGGGTCAATCAATTTCACCCGATCACAACCAGATAGCTCCTCAGATGCCACCGAGCGTACTTTAGGATTAAGATGAACAGGATATAGAACCTTAGTATCCGGATTGTCATCCACTATTCTTCGCACGGCCCTGAACATATTATGCATAGGGCCACCGAGATTCTCCCTCCTATGAGCCGTAATAAGAATCAACCTAGAGTCATCGGCCCATTCCAGAACAGGATGGGAGAACGAATCACGAACTGTCGTGTTGAGCGCATCGATTCCCGTATTACCCGTAACAAAAATGCGAGACTGGTCTTTCCCTTCATTTATTAGATTCATTTTAGCCATCTCAGTGGGAGCGAAATAAAGAGAGGCCACGATATCTACAGCTTGACGATTGAACTCTTCTGGAAACGGCGAATACATATCGCCCGTTCTCAAACCAGCTTCGACGTGCCCAATCGGAATTTTAAGGTAAAACGCAGCCAGAGCTGCAGCAAAACTAGTAGTAGTGTCGCCATGAACTAAAACCATATCCGGTTTGACCTTATTCAAAACTTCCTTTATAGAAAGCAACACCCCAGATGTGATATCGAAAAGATCTTGACCTTCTTTCATGATAGACAAATCGAAATCGGGAACTACGCCGAACGCATCAAGAACAGCATCGAGCATCTGTCTATGCTGCCCCGTAACGCAAACGAACGTCTCAAAATTCTCCGAGTTTTTTTTGAGTTCATTGACAAGAGGGCACATCTTTATCGCCTCGGGACGTGTACCAAATATTACAAGAATTCTCTTTTTCACTTGAACCATCCTCATCAAAGCGACTCTACCTAGCAGCCGCAAACATAAATCGATTGTAAGCCAAGGCAATGGCTATCTTTAGCTTGGCCATGAGAGACAGGCCTTCTACTCCAAATTCTCGACTTAGAAGCTCGCAAGCTTTTCCCCGTATATCTTTCGCTCTCGTGCTCGTTAAGCTGCCTTTGTGCATACGATAAAAATACGGCGCCACATCAAGGTGAAGAAACTTATGAGAGCGATTGGCCCTTATCCAAAAATCGTAATCTTCAACTAAAAATAAATCAGAATCATAGCCTGAAAGTTCGTCAAAGATATTTGACCTATAAAGAAAACACGCCTGCACTACATTGAAAAAATAGAGCAAAGAGGGTCCTCCGTTAAAGCTCCTCCCTTCAAAAGGCACTCCGTTTTCATCAATACGGTTTATGTTGCAATAGACCAGATCAAACCTAGAATTATCAGTCAAAGCATCATACATGACCTGAAACGCATCCTCACGATAGATGTTATCGTCAGAAGTCCACGTGTGAAATTCACCAGAAGCGCGCTTAAACCCCTCATTTAATGAGCGGGGTAATCTTAGATTGTCCTTGTTGCGATACGAGACGATTCTGGCGTCCTTCTTTACCCATCGCCCGATAATTTCCGGAGTCGAATCACTCGAGCAGTCGTCAATGATAATTAATTCCCAGTCAGTAAAAGTCTGGGAAACAACACTCGCTATGGATTCATCGAGAAACTTCGATCCGTTGTACGTTGGCAAAACCACGCTTATTTTAGGCATATCCCACTACCATCTTTTTCTATGCGAACAACACTACGATTATAGCTCGATAGACTCTATGTCTATCTTTCAAACAATAAGAGAAACGCACTCTCAGTTCAGCTTCTGCCGAAAATGCTAGGCGTCAATCCCCTCAAATGCCTTAACGACCGCCCGGGCAGTATCATCCCAAGTGTACATCGAGCAAACCCGGGTTCGGCACCTCGATCCCTGCTCTGCTAATAAATCCCTATGACCGGCAGCCCACCTCAAAGCACGGGCTATAGCGCTTGATTCCATGTCTTCTATGACGGTTCCATAGGTATTGTCAGGAACCACCTCGCATGCTCCACCGACGTCTGTAACTATGGCGGGAGTACCGCAAGCTGCCGCCTCCAATAACGAGGTCGAAAACCCCTCGGAACGAGTAGGGAGGCAAAGCACGTCAGCATCTAGCAGCAAAGCCGCAATGTCTCCCTGACTCAATTTGCCGACCAGAAAAACATTGCTCAACCCAGCATCGCAAATAGCAGATTCAAGCGGACCATACCCCGCCATAACAAGCTTCACGGGAACGGATTCTTCCTCTAGAGACCGCATGGCCCCGAGCAGTTCGTGGATGCCTTTCTCAGGAACAAACCTTCCAATGTAGCAAGCAAGCAAATCCTCCCCCGAAAAGGCAAGGCTCATGCGAAACGAACGATTCGAAGAGGAGATTACAAATGAGTCCGCATCAATGGCATTGCTCAAAACGCCCTTCGCCTCTACCCCAAAGGTTTTTAACCAGTCAGAGCTTTTGCCCGAAACAGCGTAGAAATCAGGAGAATATTTCTTCACCATCGCCGTCACAAGGCGTTCGTAGACAGCAAGCAGCTTATCTAAAACACGATTTCCAAGAGTGAGGTACGCCGACCCATGCTCACAGACAATGGCACGCAAACCTTTGTGTTTAGCAAGTTTCAATCCCATTAGAGAATGAGGGTAAAATCTCGTATTTACAAAAATCCCAGAGTAACTATCATCTTCTATCTCGCGCCAAAGACGCCGATACCTCTTACAAAAACGCGGCAAAGGCATACGACCCGAAAGCAATGATACGCACGGAAGGCGAACGACTTCCGCCCCGGAATCAAGAATCTCTCTCTCCGCCACATCGAGCGTATTGTTCGTGATGATAGTGACCGAATATCCCTGAGAAACGAGAGCTCGGGCAAGATTGTCAGTATATTTCTCAACACCTCCAACATTAGGTAAAAAAAGAGCTGAAAAAATTGCTATATGGTTACTCTTTGCCACTGTGGCACCACCTAGAAAAACGGAAGGTCGATCGATCGCAGTAATAACCGCGAATTATGTGCTAGCATAAAGTATATTATTATTGCTTGCGCAACAAGCAAGTAACCAGCCTACGATATACCCAAAACAAATCAACGTTGGCGCCCACCTAAAAGCAAGCTAGCTGCCAATTTCATAGTGTCGCTCGCCAAGCATGCTATGATCGTTTTATCACTTAGTTTAGAAGATGGAGACATGAGACTTCTTGTAATCATACCTGCATACAATGAGCAAGACTGTATTGTGGACACAATCATGGAGCTAAAGCAGCATGCTCCGCAATTTGATTACGTCGTAGTCAACGACGGATCAAAAGACAATACTAAGGAACTGTGCGTTAGGCATAACTTCAACCTGTTGGACCTTCCAGTCAACATAGGTCTCACTGGAGGGTTTCAAGCCGGAATGAAGTACGCTCTGCGCAACAATTACGATGCGGCGATACAGTTTGACGCGGATGGCCAACATATTCCTTCCTACATACAAAAGCTCGCCATAAAAATGGAACAAGACGACGCTGATATTGTAATTGGATCGCGTTTCGTCACCGAGAGAAAACCGAAGTCCTTGAGAATGCTGGGGTCGTCTCTCATCTCCTTTGTAATGAAAGCAACAACGGGAGTCGCTTTATCTGACCCGACATCTGGAATGAGACTTTACAACCGTAAAATGATTAAGTGCTTTAGCGCAAAGCCAGATTTTGGGCCAGAGCCAGATTCCCTAGCCTATCTCATGCGCAAAGGGGCACGTGTTGCAGAGGTCCAAGTAGAAATGAGGGATCGCCAAGCAGGGGAAAGCTACCTCACATTGAGTCGGTCCATCGATTACATGATGCGCACTTTCGTTTCCATCTTGTTTGTTCAGTGGTTTAGGAGATAGCCGATGAGCATTGCCTTACGAGTTTTCCTTATAGTCAGTGCCGTTGCGGTGCTTTTTTTCGTCATCCGCACAATTAAGAAATCGAAGTTTGAAACCTCCGATGCGGTATTCTGGCTTTTTTTCACAGCCGCGCTTGTCCTCTTGGGGGTGTTTCCCCAGATTTCTTATGGTCTGTCAAATCTACTGGGGTTCGCATCTCCATCTAACTTTATTTTCTTATGCGTTATCGCCATTTTGTTGATTCGAGTTTTTGCCCTTACCGCAAAAGTTGCCTCGCTCAAGATGAAGGTTGATTTGCTTATTCAAGAAATTGCTCTTGAAAACAGTAACCGTCGAAAATAACTCACATAATTAGAAGGGCTTGAGACCGATGTTAAGTTGCCTCTTTAGTTAAAAGAATCACGGCCGCCCACCAAAAAGGCGGCCGTGATTATGTATTGAAATATCCAGGTTTTATCACCCTACGATACTGGTAAAAAACCTTCTCGTAACCTTCTGCGCAGGCTTAACCAGCATATTATCTACCAGAACGCTAAGAGCGATAGAGCACGCAAAAACAAACACTGCACCTATCGCAAAGACGGGAAGAGAAGCGAATCCTTCCGCTCCCCCGAAATACAAATCCAGTGGATATAGAACCATCATATGAGTCAGATAGACTCCTAAAGAATGCTTTGCAATGAAAGAAACCAAATTCGATTCTTTAACTTTATTGCCAAAATCAAGCAATGTGGCATATATGCCGATTGCCAATAGGAAATACAATGGAGACATATCATATATGCCAGAATCGAATCCAAAGCCATATTGGAACATCAGGGTAAGCAAGAAGCTGAGAATCGCCACAAACTGAAAAACCCTTAAAGCTTTTTTGGAATCTATTACCACCTCAATAAGTGGTCCACTAAAGAAAATAAGGGCAAAACCAGAGAATAAGTACTTCCACGACAACTCCATCCCTAGATTTGACGCCAAAAAAATCAATCCATTAAAAGCGATACCAACGCAAATAAAAACATACGATTGTCTTTTCGTCATACGGCAAAAAGCCCCAGAGAGAAAAGGGGCAGCGAGGAGAAATCCGATGAGGGGGTATATAAACCAGTACTCAGTATCAGCGTAATTGAAAAAAACATCTTCTAGAAACTGTTTCCCAAGCTCAATAAATCCAGACCATTCGGGAAGTTCGTTATAGACTGTCCTGATGAAGAAGTAAATTGCCACAGGGACAACAAGACCTGAAAAACGCTTAATGTAGAAACTTCCCCATTTCTCCTGATTCTTTTCAGTAAGATTGAACTTTCCCGACATCATGAAGAACATTGCATTGGCTGTAATGGCTATTAACATAATGGCCGATTTAAGAACGTTGCAATATGGATCCGAGGAATCGATCAACGTAGTCGTATGGACCACAACGACAAAAAAACATGCCACAGCACGAACGACATCATAGCCAAACTGCCTAGACGAATCCATGGAAGACCTCTGCGTAATTGAGAAAACAGACAACAACAGCCTCCGTCAACCTTAACCATCAAAACGCATTTACGTCATCCCGTCCAAAATCTCAAGTCTTTACCTATAAGACATTTATGCAATAGGAACTAAGCAAAAGATACGCGGCATAACGTCCGAAACATGAAACTGTCCCAAATGCTATTCCCTCGTGCATTTAACGGAAAATGCAATTGAAGAGCAAACGGATTCCAGCCATTTGTCCGCTTCCTCGAACAATTCGTTGTTTACGCTAGGAGCGGGAGCGGGAGGCATTATTTTATCAAAATATGCCCAGAAGTTCGATTCGTTCAAAGCAGATTCATCAACCGTATTCTGCTGATAATCAAAGAGATTCGCCAAATGTGCAATCTTATTCGGATAATGAGGGTGCGAATCGTTGCACACAAAAAGCGACCGTATCCCCTTCGCTCCAGCCAGAAGCGCCGCATGGTAGCGATAGCATATGACCGCATCGCAATCAAAGATTGCATTTTCCTCAATAGTCGACGAATAGCCTGCAATCGAAACCCAATCAGGAGATCCAATTCTTTCCCTAATCATTTCAAGGTAACATTTATCCGATTCGTAGTAGTCATAAAAAGGAATGAGCTTTACTTCGAAATCGATACCACGCTCATGAAAATACGTACCGAGAGCGGACAAAAGCTGGATATTATGATCGGTATGTCCGTCAAAGCAGAAAAGCACAATACCTACGACCAGCTTCCCCTTTCCATGAGCGCGCGGTAAGTCAGAACGCTGCAAGACAGGATCGCCAAAAACAATATCTTCGCAAAGATGGATCTTCGCTGTTTCCATGCCGGCATCACGAAAGGCCCGTACAGAAAACTCATCCCTGAGAGAGAAATACTCGCTCTCAGACACAATGCGGGCAAGCTTGTGCACATATTCCCCCGAAGAGAACGAAGCGTTCGAGCTAAGTCCAACAGAATAGACCCTCTTCCCTCTATCAAGCATCATCGTACTCAAGCGAATGTAAAGATTTCCAGTGTTGTAGTTAAAGGGATCGTCCGTATACTGCAAGTCATCGAGAATCGCTCCGCCTCCCCACACTAAAACATCAAAGGAAGAAGCGAGCTGTTGAAGATGCCATATGCTCGGGGGGTAATGGAGAACTTGCACAAACTCCGGAAAATCGGAAACATCATAATGTACATAATCCCAAAGAAGCACCGAGAGCTGAACGCCCTTACCTTCAAAATGCTTCAGCATCGTACGCAGCATAAGTTCATCGCCGCAATTATTGGCACCATACCAGCCAATAAGCAGAACACGAGCCGAGCGAGCATTGTCATGTAGCAAAGATGCAGAGTACTCCATATTTATATAGGAAAGAGAGGCTGTCCTCTTCTCCACGTGGCGCATTTGCTCTTCAAGGCTTGCAAGCTTCCCGTTGAAATCGTCAAGGCGTAGGCTAAGTTCTTTTATGGAATTTGTCAGCTCCCGCCCCACCTCATCAGCCCGCTGCGACTCTGCCGCAAGCTTATCGAGAACACCGCCCTGAAAATCATGGATGGTTGCTTCAAAGAATCTATTCGTAGGAGGCATCAGCCTTCTCAAGCGGGATTTAATACCCATTTTTCATCACCCGTCAGAGTCGTTTAAACCAAAATCAAAGCACTATTTGACTACGCGATCACTTGTAAGCTTATGAGAAAAAATGAGCTTGTTCAAGGGCGACGTAGTTTACAGTAATGAAATCAACCAGCAATTGTTATATTCTAATATTAGTACTCGCGTGCATTAAAGCTTATTTAAGCGAGCGATCGGTCATTCAGCCGCTCGCTCGCTTGGAATCCACAATCATAGTCCAGAGTATATCCGAAAGGACCCTCATGACGCCTGCGGTATCAATCATCTTGCCCATATACAACGTTAACCAATTCTTAAAGCAATGTCTCGATTCCGTGGTTAATCAAACTCTTAAGGATATTGAAATTATATGCATCGACGATGGGTCTACCGATTCGTCGCCAGCTATTCTTGACCACTACGCAGCACAGGATAAACGCGTTCGAGTAATACATAAGGAGAACGGAGGGTACGGAAAAGCAGTCAATACCGGCCTTGATATCGCACAAGGGCAATATATCGGAATCATCGAGCCAGACGACTACATTGATAAACGTATGTTTGAAAAACTTATCGAACATGCCTCACGGTTTAATAATCCCGACATCGTCAAGTCGGCTTATTGGCGCGTATCTGGCACTGGCAAATCCAAGGAGCAAATTTCCCCTTGCGGCTACTACAATAGCGTCGAACATACTGACGTTCTTTTCACCCTTGAGGATGACGCCGAATTCCTTTTCCACCACCCAAGTATCTGGACCGCAATCTATCGCTTCGAATTTCTCAAGGCAAACAATATCCGAATGAGAGAAATACCTGGTGCAGGATGGGCCGACAATCCCTGGCTCATCGAAACCCTATCGCAAGCCCAGTCAATTGCGTACCTTGACGAATGTCTCTACTACTACAGAGAATTTAATACGGGGTCTTCCTCGAACGTTAAAGACCCGTCAATCATATATAACCGTTGGCTTGATATGGATGAATTCCTGAAACTTAAAAAAATAACTGCACCAAAAATCATCGAAGGGCATTACAGTCGGGGGTGTGCATACATTGGTATGCTCATCGACGACTTCGATCAAAACGACCCTCAAATTCAGGAAGCCATCAACCAGATGCTTGAACGTTTGGATCTAACCACAATCGTTAAATCCAAAAAAATACCGTCTTATTTCAAATCCCCATTTTATAGCCAAATCAGCCCCGCTACATGGCTTACCCACCCCTTCCTTTTCCTTCGCTGTGCAGGGAATTCAATGAAAAGGAGGCTAACTCGACTTCTTTCCTTTTAACACAAACAGAAGAGGCAGCTTCATCAGCTGCCTCTTCTGTTTGTATAGACGCTTACAGACCAAAGAATCGCTTCAAGCGCAGCAGGACACGTCCCAAAGCGCATCCCTTGATGCGAGCGTACTGACCATATGCGCGAATCGTCTTATCCAACACACCCAGCAAGTAAACCCCATCGTGCGCAGAATCAGCCTCCGTCAACAAGGAATCATCTATGAGGGAATTCGCTTCGTAAACCTTCTTCATTACCGTGCGATTCTCTACATTCGCAAGAAGCACGCCTTCCATCTCGGCATCCAATTGCTGAACCAGATGGGCATGGAGCTTGGGAAGCCGCAAATCAACCGAAATCTGCATCAAGCCCATTATGCCTTGGAGTCTATCGAGAATCATTGGCTCAGTCCAATGAATCGTCTTGTACGCATAGCGGTATGCGTACACAGCATCAGGAATAGTCGCAAACTTACCAGCGGTAATCATTGCACGAACAAAAAAAACCGGATCCTCAAACTGAACCAAATTTGGAAAACGGATGTCGTTTTCGCGAAGCATATCCAAAGAGTAAATATACCGGGTGAAATCGTAATCATATTGGTAATCTTTATATTCCACTACCTCGGCAGTCGAAAAAGAATCAAGCTCCCTGCCGTGAAGAGAATCGAAATCCAGTGCCCCATCGCGATCTATGCACATCGATCCGCCGGATATCTTCACATCATTATCCATAGCAGCAAGGTAAAGATGCTCCAAAGCCGTCTCAGAGGGTATGTAGTCGTCTGCATCAATGAAAAAGACAAATTCGCCAGATGCCTCGTCAAGACCACGATTGCGAGCCGAAGAGGCTCCGCCGTTTTTCTGGGACACTACGTGAAGACGGCTATCTTTGCTTGCAATTCGTCGCAAAACATCAAGCGATGAATCTTTCGATCCGTCGTCAACAAAAATGAGCTCTATATTGTTGATTGTCTGATTCAGACAGCTGCTTATACATGTCTCGAGATACTCTTCTGCATTGTAGACAGGAGAAATGATGGATATCTTTGGCCTACCCACAGCTACCCCCTAGCCAAAACCTTATGCAGTATTCGTTCTACCAAAGACTTTGGGGCCTTTTCTTCCCCTATTTGAAGCCGAACGAGGGAAACGGGGTTTTCGATACCCAGCATCAAGGTCTCCCATTCGTCGTTAGAAAAGAATTCTTTGGAAAGCCACTTATTATCACGAGCCTTTTCAAATTCCCTCGAAAAGACTTCAGCAAATTCAGGACGCAACGATTCTTCTATGCGTGACATGTTCCACATGTATGCATCGTATTTGCGACGCTGCATAATGGGCATAAGGCCCATATCCTGGCTTCTTCCAAGAACGAAGCGCTCGATTTCTTTATATTCAGTGCAAACTTGATTTGCTTTCTGCTTGTTATTGATGGAAGAAGATTCGTTATCTTGACGATAATGGAGATACGGAGCATGTATCAGTTCGGCCTTTTTGGCACATGCCCATAGTTTGAAACTAAACGACGTATCTTGATACGAAGCGCCCGGAGTCTCCAATAAGCGCAAGTCGTTTTCGACTACTAAGCTTCTCCTGACAAGCATCGCCCACAACGCCGGAGGAAAGAAGAAGCTTTGAGGCATGTCGCGTGGGTTAAAAACGATATCGCATGCTTCCTCACGATACGCCTCAAAGAATTCATTACGCTCTGCAGGCTTGCTCCAATAGAGCCAATAATTCACTCTTGCAATATCAAGGTCGTGAATAGTCGCACGCTCATACAGTTTTTCATACATTTCTGGCTCAATAAAGTCATCCGACTCAACAATGCCGATGTAAGAACCAGATGCACGAGATAGGCCCATATTAATGCTATGTCCATATCCAGCATTTGGCTTATCCACTATGAGAATACGCTCATCCCGTGCCTGATGCTCTTCGAGAATCTCGAGAGATCCATCCGTTGAACCGTCATTTACGCAAATGATTTCTAAATCGGAAAACGTCTGCTCCTCGATGCTCCTAAGGCATTCATCCAGATACTTTTCCACGTTATAAACAGGAACAATTATCGAAATTGCGGGCATGCAAATCCTCCTACACCTTCCACCGAAGGGTAATCTTCACCGTCTTAAATAGTATAGGCTATACACCCTCTATTTCATAAAGGCGCATATCGCCTTCTGATAGAAGAATCTTAAAACCAGGAGTGCTGTCGTCGATGGAATTAAAGCCCCTCCATTCATTTTGGTCATATGTGTCAAAAAAACGCCTGCTATCAACGTCTGCAGAGCCGCCTATATCGAGCAAAAGGACATACTTTGTCCCTATCGAACTCAAAGCGGCTTTAACGTCTTCGTTCGAAGAAACACTCGCAAGTCCTTCACGAATAATTTCACTTTCGGGATACTCATCACCTACATACCCATCCAACATGCGGTAATACACATCCCTATCATCGGCGCCATACAAAAACGCACTACCATCTTGAGGCATATTCAAGACAACACTGCCTTCAGGCAACATTTCAAAAGCGTCATCTGCGAACTCCCTCTCCTCTGAGTTAAGGACATTTACCGTTCCAGAATCATGCCAATAAGAAAGAAGGCTTCTAAAGTTTCCAAAAGCCGTCACGGTTTCTCCATATCCAGCAACTGTGTAATTCGGCATAAAGAGAGCAGCTAGAATGGCTAAGCCCGCACAAACGTTTACGAGTGCGATATCGGTCTTTTTCTTTTCGCGCTCCCCCTTCAGATGAAAGACAAAAGACCCTAGCAGCTTCACGATGCTACCACAGCCAATTGCAGCCAAAGGAACGGCCGACAAAACAGCAGTGGCAGCGGTACGGAATGGATCCGTATACCAAAAACCTGAAAGCAAATGTTTTAAAAAGCCCTCTGTTCCCGCATCGACTATGTAAATAATGGAGGCAAACAGAAAAGCGAAAACCATCCATAGATATCGCCTGTTAACCAAACAGTAGAAAATACCCGCAAAGACAAGAAAAGCAAGCAGGGGCTGCGCATACGAATAGACGGTGTAGGACAATAAAACGGAATTTACCGAAGCCTGCACAAGAGTGGTAATTGCGGGCCAGTTGTAAGAAACTACCCCCTGAAGTGCAGGAAGGCTATACAAGAAGCACCAAATAAAAGCAATGACGAGAAACGCCATTACGCCGCATGCAATAGGTAGAACCCGCTTCCATTTACACCGACCAGAATCGGCGACCTTTAAGCCAAAAAGAACAGCCTGATAGACACAAAATGGAGCGAGGACAACAGCTGTGCTGAAAATGGCATTCGTTTGAGTAAAAAGCAAGGCGATAATCCCGATAATGAATAGTATTACCCAAACAAAACGATCAGCGATTCCCAAATCATCCTTGAAAATAGAACAAAAAAATGAAACGACAACGGGGACGAGAGTCAACGAAATCAGATTGGGAAACACCCCTCCGAAAAGGAGCAGGCTCCAAGGAAATCCAGCAAAAGCTGGAGCGACAAGGGCGCCGGCTTTCACAAAGCCTCTTTGGCTGCTCCCAAAGATGACTTGCATGAACGAAAAGACAGCAGCCGGAAAGACAACGCCGCAGAACAGGGCAAGAACCGCATTTTCGGCAATTACAGCATTCGCCCCAAGCAAATTAACTGCCAAAGCGGCTAGAAGATGAAACACCGACGGATAGAAAGCCCCTTGCCCCGACGACAATAGAGGACTTAACGCCGAACTCGACACATCATCATAATACGTTGAAGCGAACGACGAGAAATTTCCAGTAGATGCCATGGTTTGAATCCTCGCAAGATGATGCACGTTATCCCATTCCTGCAGAATGGACCCAGGACCATCAAGAGACTTGAGGAAAATATAGGTAACCGCAAGCGCCCCAACGGCAACATAAAGAAGCAAAGAGGTCCAGCCTGACCGTGATGCAACATCTAGTTTCAAAAGCACTCCAGCAGACGCACGACCACGCAAGACGCGAAAAACGAACAAAACCATCGCGAGTAGAAAAACTGGCAGTAGAACCAGCAGAGCAGATCCCGATATCCCCATCGCATCATATGCAATTGCAGTGCATCCATATCCTGCAGCGCTAAAAACAGGAGCGCATGCAAGGGCCAAGTACCCGGGTAATCTGAATGATTTCAAGAAAAGAAACCCTGGCAGAAAAAGTATGAAAGCCTCAAGCACCACCACGCCAAAAAAAATAGACCACATGCCGAAAATCCGTCCTCACGACCATAAATAGCTCGAATTGAAATTCGCCCAATCTGAACAAAAAACACTATCTATAAAACAGAGCAAAAGGCGAGCGAACGTATCGTCTGGCACTCGCCCACCTTTCTCACATTAGTATATTGTTGTATTCTAATTTGCATAAGACGACTTCAAAGTTGAAATCATCTTATAAATGCTCTCCCCATAGCCATCTCCTGGGACGGCCCATTTTCCATTTAGTCCTGTCAAAGTGGGGGCGCTTCCACGTTGAACGTATTTAAAACGCTCGTCCACACAAGGATTTACCAAGGGTTCGGTGGAGGCATAAGCCTTCAAATGCTGAACTTGCGCTCTAACACCAGTGCGAACATCAGGAAACACGGCTCCAGAAACAGACGAATCCGTTGCGCCCAATCCTGCAAAGTTGCATTGCTCAGGCTTAACCGAGCCGCCGAACTTCAACCAACCCGTTTCTTTCATCGCCTGGCAGAAGACCACTTCCGCCTTCACGCCTTCCATCTCAGCTTCTTCAATAACAATTCGAGCAAAGTCAGCAATAGAAGCTGCCCCCTTCGATGAATAGACCTTCGATGGGTAAGTCACTTTCGAATCGTTGTAATACCCGACCATCTGGTCGACAGTGCAATTCGAGCTGCCCATAATCGTAAAGCTCGATGCGTCTTCACCGCGATTGGCCCTTATGTCAAGACGATGCAAGAATGCAGCCATGTCTTGTCGTGCAACAGCATCCCACGGTCCGAAAGACGAGTCAGAAAAGCCCATGGCAATCCCTGTAGCACCCAGCCACCAAATATCGTCAGCATGCGATGTAGCTGAATCGACATCTGCAAAGCGAAGCATCGACTTATCGTTAGGAGTCCAGTCTTTGAATTGGCTACCGACGGCAAATTTTTCGTAATATCGCCTCATGAAAGCAGCCATGTCGGCACGGGTCACGGAATCCCAGGGAAGAAACGTCCCGTCCGAGTAACCCGTAGATATCCCCGTCGATGCGAGCCACCAGATCTCCCTGGCGTGGTCCGTGGATTCTGAGACGTCGGAGAAGCGGGCCTTGTCCGCGGCCGAAGGCTCGTAGGCGGGAGAGCCGGCCAGCCTGTAGAGGAAGGCGGCCATGTCCTGGCGGGCGACGGAGGCGCCGCCGCGGAAGGTGCCGTCGTCGAAGCCCGTGGAGACACCAGAGGCGGCAAGCCACCAGATGTCGTCAGCATGCGCCGTCGCGTCATCTACATCGGAGAAGCTTTTCTTATCTTCGTCCGTAGGAGTATAGACAGGAAGGTTATTCAGTCGGGACAGAAAGGCTGCCATATCCTGACGCACTACGGATTCCCAAGGACGATAAGTACCGTCATCATATCCGGTAGAAATGCCCATAGCACCAAGCCACCAGATATCGTCAGCATGGTCAACAGAGCTGTTTACGTCGGAAAAGAACATCTTATCGGAGTCGGACGGGATGTAAGACGCTGAAGACTCGTCCAAGTAAAGCGCGGCGAAACGCCTCATGAAAGCAGCCATGTCGGCACGGGTCACGGAATCCCAGGGAAGAAACGTCCCGTCCGAGTAACCCGTAGATATCCCCGTCGATGCGAGCCACCAGATCTCCCTGGCGTGGTCCGTGGATTCTGAGACGTCGGAGAAGCGGGCCTTGTCCGCGGCCGAAGGCTCGTAGGCGGGAGAGCCGGCCAGCCTGTAGAGGAAGGCCGCCATGTCCTGCCGGACAACGGTCGCGCCGCCGCGGAAGGTGCCGTCGTCGAAGCCCGTGGAGACACCGGAGGCGGCAAGCCACCCTATCTCAGAGGAATGAGCCGTATCTCCGTATACATCGCTAAATCCATATAAAGGTTGAGGCAGTTTGAGCCCATAATACGAAACGATGGATTCAGCATCCGCCAACCCCAGCTGACGCAGGTTGTAATCAGAAGACAGGTAGGACGCGTCTGATGGATTGCTGATAAAGCCATGCTCCACCAAAACCGCCATGATTCCGCTTGCTCTGCAATTTCTTATGACAGACAAGGAGTCGGCCCAAGAGCCATCAGGATAGTATTTTTTGACACCGTTTACTTCGTAGTTGTCCCATTGCGTCCCCCGGTCGACGAGACCCAGAGCGGCAAATTTATCGAGCATCAGCTGCGCAAGGTCTTCCCCAACACCGTTGAAAGCCGGGTACCATGAGCCCGGAGAGGGGATCCAGATCTCCGCGCCCTTCGCTGAAGATGCGGATGAAGAATTGATGTGCAGACTTACGAACAAATCCGCCGAGACAGACTTAGCGTACTGAGACCTTTCCTCAAGTCCTACGAATACATCGCTTTCGCGCGTCATGTACACTTGAGTTTTCGCGTAACGAGAAAGCTCTTCCCTGCAGTACTGGGCAATACGCAACGTCAGATCGGATTCGCGCAATCCGTTTGCGCAGGCACCAGGGTCATAACCGCCATGACCAGGGTCAAGAACCACCGTAAAAACGCCGTCTCCATTCTGGTCAGAAGAACGAGCCCCATCAAGGCCGAGAGGCATCACCGCGCCGTCCGATAATAGACCGTTTTCGGTGAGGTTTCCATCTTCATCCATGCTGTACGCCTCGACGGAAATACCATCCCCATTAGAAAGCTCGTCTGAAGCAAGGATCTCCAAGTCGCCCGAGGAAGATATTCCACGATCATTCGTTTCAAAGCTTACGAACGACCAATCAACCTCGTTAGAGGTGTATTGAACTCGAGATATGCGATAAACCGACGAATCGGAAAAGGAAAGAGCGAATAGAGCTGCATTTTCATTGACGCTTATTGGCTCTATGACTTCGATGGACCCCGTTTCCACATTCATCGTTTCGAGACGGGCATTCGAGACCGTAGAAGAGAACGCAATAACCGCATACTGCTCCTCGGAAACAGAGAACTGGCTTGAGGTGATGTACATGAAGGCCACGTCCGACGCATCTCCTTCAGACAACGTCTCGGCGACAACCTCGGAACCCGTCAGTTCTTCTTCGTCGGCATAAGCAATCTTGCTGGAACAAACCATCGCTACAAGCGCCACAAAGCACATAAGTGCGGCAAGGACGCAAAACAATCGCCTTCTTCCCTGGCCACCGAAAGAGCAGCTTTTATTTCCCACAGGTTTCTCCTTAATATGTCGATTCGAACGATCGATTAGCCATTAAGCGACTTGACCAAGAGCGTCTTGTCGAGCTCGTTGTAAGCACGGCGACTTCCGACAAAAATCAGGGATTGGATGCTGTCCGACCTCTCCGCGATATAGCAAATAGCATTAGCAACACCATCCAAATCTTGAGGATCGTTGAGCAGCAAAACCGAGTTTTTCAAAACCATATACTCACTTAAAGTGAACAAGTGAGGCATTTCACGCAAAGGAGCGATAACCAGGTCGCAAAGGCGCTCGTTCGGGAAAAGCTCGCTTCTTACCCAATCGCAAATCATTCCGGCAATAGTGTATATCCCATCGGGATGAACAAAACGCACGACCTCGCAGCCAAGTTCCTCAAATGGAGCGCAATATGGCTCCGGGAACGACCTCATGCCGCCCAGCACAATAACACGATTGAAAGAGCCCTTTTCGGTAAGAGAATACATGCACTCTTCCATGGGGTCCTCTATGCGCTTCAAAAGAACAGGGCATCGTTTTTCTCGCACGAACGGAGAAAGCGATGCGAGGTCTCCCACGCATCCGACAAATGTCATGACAATGCTAGAGCCCCAGATGTTACCGCTAAGGCCGTATTCGAATATCTTGAAAGATAGTTTTTGGCTCGTTTCGCCGTAAATGCACTCGAGGGTGACAGCAGCACCCAACGATAATCGCACCTGGGCTTCGAGCTTTCCTATCTCAACCTCCTCGCTGCCGACGATAATTACCTTTTTAGGATTCAGCCGCTTAAGTTCATGCTCGGTCACATCCGGAAGACCATCATTTCTCACGAGCAAAACAGGGGCACCGTACGCACCGGCAAGGCCCGTCGAGATAAGAGCATCCATATCACGCTCACCGGACGCCAATACAACACATCCCACACCATCGGGATGACATAAAGAGGCCGCCTTCACCGCCGCATCGTAAGGGGTGTCGGAAGGCAGGTCACGATACCTCGACTTATCAACCTTTACGGAACTGGTCAAAGTTTCGAAGACCCTCTTTTCCGATTCGGCGCTTCCTGTATGACCGCCCAACACACGATAGGTGCGACAGACCTCCGCCGCGTCGCCAACCATTCGCAAATGGCCCTTTTCGATCCAAGCAGCTTTATTGCACAAACGCTCGATTTGGTCGTTGTTATGCGAAACAATCAAGACAGTAACCTGGTGCTCTTTGATGAGTTTCGTAATGCGGTCTTCACATTTCTTCTGGAACATGAAGTCACCAACGGAAAGGACCTCATCGACGATCAAAATATCAGGAACGATGACCGTTGCAATGGCAAAAGCAATACGAGCAACCATGCCGGAAGAGTAATTCTTCATAGGCATGTCCAAGAAACGCTCCACCTCGGCGAAATCAACGATTTCGTCAAAGTGATCGTCAATAAATCGCTTTGAGTACCCAAGGAGGGCACCATTCAAGTAGATGTTCTCTCTAGCGGTAAGCTCCATATCGAACCCAGCACCAAGCTCGATCAACGGAGCGATATTTCCGTTGATCGAACATGAACCCTCGGTTGGCTCGAGAACGCCTGCTATGATTTTAAGAAGCGTCGATTTACCGGAGCCATTCGTACCGAGAATACCAAAGACATCACCCTTCTTTATATCGAGGGATATGTCGTCCAAAGCCCTGAATTCCTTAAAGCGTAGCTCCCTTTTCGCAAGAGCGATGGCGTACTCTTTCAAGCTATTGAGCTGTTCACTGGCCATATTGAATACCATCGAAACATGGTCGACCTTAACCATGGATTCCAAGCTAAAGTCGTCTTGCTCAAAGCCCTTGCTTGCCAGTGCGCTTACATTCACATTTTCAGGCATAGCATCTCCTTAAACGTAGAGAATAAACTTCTTTTCCGCCTTTTTGAAAAGAAGTAGGCCAAGAGCCATAGACACAAGAGCCATACCCAAGCAAAGAAGATTCTCCCCTACGCCAGGAACGACTCCGTTCAAAACGATGTCTCGGAAATACGTCACATAATGGAACATGGGGTTATACTCCATGATCGGCATAGCCCATTCAGGAAGAATATCGAGCGGATAGAAAAGAGGCGTGGCATATGTCCAGGCGGTAATAACAACCCCCCATAAATGACAAACGTCGCGGAAAAAAACCGCCAACGCAGACAACGCAAGGCCGATGCCGGCACTAAATAAAACAACGTACAAGAGCAGCAAAGGAAGCGCCACCAAACTCACCTTTGGAGCGACGTGGAAAAACACCATGACAATGGCTACCGCAATAAGGGAGATGCAGAAATTCACTAGCTGGAAAAGCACTTTTTCAAGAGGGAAAATAAGCTTCTCTATGCGGATTTTCTTTATCAGGGAAGATGAATCTAGTATCGAATACATCGCCCCCGTGGTTGACTCGGACATCAGAGCGAAAAGAACATTTCCCAAAATTACATACAGGGGGTAGTTCTCTATTTGAAAACGAAAAAACGTACTGAAAACAAGCGTGAGCACGCACATCATCAACAAAGGATTCAAAACCGACCAGAGAATTCCCAGGGTGCTCCTACGGTATTTAAGCTTGAAATCCCTCGAAACAAGAGATGCGATGGTAAACCAGTTACGCTTTAAACTAGCGCGAGAAACAGTGTTGGACATCGCCTATTCCTTACAACCGAAGTATCAACGACAAATGCAATCGATTATTGTACCGCATGCACCGAAAGAAAAGACAATGATACGAACTAACGCATTTTCTACGTGAGTCAACAGGGCGACCAACGCCCCTCTTTCATCGCCAAGAGGATGAAAAACAACGCTACTACGAAGCGCATAAATACATTTATCCGTAAACGCCCGTGATAGAATTCAAACCGTACGCTCGCACAGGCAAGGCTTTATACGGCATCAAAAAAATCAAAGCTAGCCTGCAAACCAAGGAACACTTCATGACCTCCAATATCACCCCTGCAATTTCAGTGCTCATACCAATCTACAACGTGGAGAAATACCTGAAAGAATGCCTGGACTCTTTGCTGTCCCAAACCTTCGGCAACTTCGAGGCAATCTGCCTCAACGACGGCTCCACCGATTCTTCGTCGGCCATCGCGCACGAATACGCCGCTGCCGATGCACGCTTCCGCGTGGTGGACAAGCAGAACTCGGGCTACGGCGCCACCATGAACGTCGGCCTTGACGAGGCTCGCGGCACATACATCGCCGTGCTTGAATCCGACGATTTCTTTTACCCCAACGCCCTCGAAATCCTCCATAGCGCAGCCGAATCCTTCGACGCGCAGGCCGTGAAGGGCAACTTCACCTTCTACTGGACGCAAGGGCAGCGCGACGAGCTGCACCGCATGGTAGAACCCGACATGTGCGGGCATGTCGTAGACACGCGCGAAGACATGCGCATCTTCTTCCAGAAGGCATCCATCTGGAGCGGCCTGTACCGACGCGATTTCCTTCTGGAGAACAACATCCGCTTCCTTGAAACGCCCGGCGCCTCCTATCAGGACAGCTCTTTCGCTTTCAAAATCTGGGCGGCAGCCGAACGTGCGGTCTTCATGGAAGACCCGATCGTCCACTACCGCCAAGACAACGAATCCTCCTCTGTCAATTCGAAGGGCAAGGTGTTCTGCGTGTGCGAAGAGTACGCAGAGATAAACCGCTGGCTCGACACGCGCGACGACGGCGCATACGCCCGCTCCCTTCGTCACATGGCTCATGTCTCGCAGTACAACGCCTACCTTTGGAACCTCGATCGTCTTGCGCCCGAATTCAAGCTCGAGTTCCTTCGTCGCATGGGAGACGAGTTCCGCTCTTACGAAGCGTCCGGCCTGCTGGATTGGAACGATTGGAGCGCCTGGCGCGCCCTCAACCTCAAATCCCTCATGGAAGACCCTGAGCGCTACATCCGCGTGCGCGAGCGCTCGTGCGATGACGGCGCTGCGAAAAAGGCTCTCTTCGCGCTACGCCTCGGCGGCCCGAAAGCCCTTGCTCAGGCAATTGCCGGACGCGGCAAGAACTAGGAGGCGTTCGTGAAGATATCCATCGTGGTTCCCGTCTATAAAGCGGAACGTCACCTTGCAGAAACCCTCGATTCCCTTTTGAGGCAAACGCACGAAGACCTCGAAATCGTCTGCGTAGATGACGGGTCCCCCGATGGATGCTGGACCATCCTGGAACGTTATGCGAACAAGGACCCGCGCGTCGTGCCCATCCGTCAAGAAAACCGCGGAGTATCCGCCGCCCGCAACACGGGAATGACTCATGCAACGGGTGATATCCTCATGTTCGTAGACGCGGACGACACACTCCTCCCCCACGCCTGCGAGCGCGTGAACCGCGTGTTCGAAGCCGAATCCGTCGAGGTCTTCACCTTCGGCCTTCTGTGCGACCCGCCAGAGGCCGCGCCCGCAAGCCTGCGCCGCGAGCTCTCTCCTTCGGACGCCGTCTACGACGGATTCCAACCGAATCTGCTTTTTAAGGAATACGCACGCCCCTATGCCTGCCGCACCGCCATATCGCACAACTTCGCGAAACGCGAGAACGTCCGCTTCGAGGAAGGGCTCGGGCTCGCCGAGGACCAGGTGTTCTACTTCGCCGTCTACCCGTTCTCGAAACGAACCGTGCTTTCTTCCGAAAAGCTCTACGTGTACCGCATGAATGACGAATCGGCCACGCATTCGGCTTTCGACACGGAAAGCGCGCTGCATAAGAAGCTTGACGCCCACATGACGGCGATCGAGGCAATCTGCCGCATTTGGAACGAGCGGGGTCTGCACGACTTCTGCGCGGCAGAGCTTCTTGAGTGGTGTCTCGATTTCACCATGCTCGACATCGGCAGGCTGCCCGCGCCCGAACAGCGCGACGCCTACCGCCGTCTCATGCCGTGCTTGGACGAGCACTTCGGCAGCCCTTCGGAGAAATTCGCACGCCGCGGCCCCACAAAGGCGTGCCTGGACGACATCAGGCGCGCACTCGCGCAAAGCGACGGCGCAGATGACCCCGTGATTTCGAAATGGCACAAAGCGCGGTTTTTCCTCATGCGTCGAGGATTCGTCCGCTGCGCCGAGCGCGTTTTGATGAAGCTGGGAATTGTCAAATAGGTGCCTTTGGCGCTTCGCACGAGAAACGGGCACAGCACCCATGATATCCAGGAGAACATTCATGAAACTATTCGTCGCCGGCGCGACGGCTATGTGCGCATCGGCCTTGACGGGATGCGCAAGCTCCGACGATGCGCCTTGGACAGCAACATACGATGAATCCCTGGGGCTTCTTGCCGCAGGGCCGAACGAAGACGCCATCATGGGAAACGCCTGGATGCCCAAGGACGACGGGACGGTGCAGCTGCAATTCGCAGCGGGCTCGATTCCCGTTCCTGCCGTCGAATCCGCCCGCATGCAAGGCGGCAACCTGCGCGTGTCCATGGCGTCGAGCGACGGGCCAGCCACCATGGACCTTCGCCTGCATCAGTTTGTTCTCACGCCGCCGCAGGGCATTGATGCAAGCGCCGTCGAATCCGTCACGCTTATCATCAACGGCGAAGAATGCCCGGCAGAGCGGGCCGAAAGACGCATCGTCAAAACCAGTCCATAGCAATGTCGGAAGCGTTCGACTAATCCAGCCCAGAACCTGCGTCTCCCGCATCCGACAGCGCAAGACGCAGGTTCGAACATCTCTTCCGGGAATTCGCGCCTTCGAACACATACTCCCATGTTTCGGCAAAGACCCTCGATGGAAGCAGTGTATCGAGAAAATCCAAGAATCCCTGCAAATCATCCTTGTAGCGCTGTCTGAAAGCCCGAGCAAGATTAACCTTCTCCCTTTCCGAGCATTCGCCCTCCCTGTTACTTAAGGCATGCTCCATATTCCGAGAAAAGTAGTACAGCGCATAGGGAACCGAGCGCTTTTGATACGTCAATGACGACCTCCCCAGAAGCCTGCGCACCGACTTCTGTTTCATATGGTTCCTATCGAGAATATCGTCCCGATGCCCTTCATCGCAAGAAACCTCTTCATCGGGCACAAAGGCTGAATCCGTGTCGGTGATTTGGATGATGGCGCCAAGGTCTCTCCACGAAAGCCGTGGAGACGTTTGGCCCAAGTAATCGATTACGCTCTTACGCAAACGCTCGCCAACGTTGAAAGCGGCATCGTCCGACGACCCGCGGCCGCCAATTCCCCACTGCGTCGTTATGTCTCCATGCATTATTTCGAAACGCACTTCGTTTTGCGCGGAAAACAGTCGCGTAAGAATAAGACCCAGGGCAAGCTCTTCGGTCGGACCCTCCACGACAAACAGCAAAACCTTCTTCCTCGCCATAGCAGCTACCCGTCCAATTCCGCCATGGCCTGGCCGGCCTCGTAGAACGCGTTGTCTATTTCATATCGATTCGTCCCTCGATACATCGGCTCCTTCTGCCCGCCGAGCTCAAGATCGCGTAGATACACATCCCGCAAGTTATGGTTCGTCTTGATCCCAGTCATTGTGATGAAACGGTTGGAAGGGTTCGCAGTGGAAAAAACGACGGATTTCGCATTGAGCTTTTCGAGCGGATAGAGGTTATGGGCGGTAAAAAGAAGCTGGCCCCTGGCATACTGCGACATGGTCTCGATAATCTGCCCGAGAAGGTATTCGAAAATACCCGAGTCGAGCTCGTCCACCGCAAGAAATGCAGACGGATTGTTGTAAACGCCCACAAGAAGATTCGTGATGGAAACAAGCTTTTTCACGCCTTCGGATTCGCAACGCAGAGGTATTACCGCTTCGCCGCGCTTCGAAAGAACCTCGACGCGAACCCCCGTTGAGCCGTCTTCCATGGTTTCTCTTCCAAGCTCGTTCACCAGCAGAGAAAACCCGGGAAGAAAAGAATCCAAGACCATGTTGATTCCAGCGATTACCCCCTTGAAAGAAGCCACTCTCGATTCCTTCAGGACAGAAGGGGCGAGCAAATCCATCCGGAAATCGCTGCGGAACTCGCCGCCGAGCATTGCGGAGTTCGACCTTATATGCAGGTAGTTAAGCACCACCTCCGCATGAGAGGACGTAGAAAGCACCACCATATTATCGATGGCGTTATACGCTATTTCGGGAACGAGGAGAATATAAGGCTCGAGGATTCTGTAGAATGCGGATTCGGATCGCTTGGAAAGGGACGCCATGCCATCAACCATCGAATTGTACAGAGACTCGATGCGGCTAAACACGGACTTCGAGAAAACCATCGACATATTACGCTCGTTGGCAAGATGAAGGGCCAGATCGAATTCCGACTGCTCGCGTTTTCTGCCCGAGAACAGAGCCCCCCAGTTTCCGGAAGGGCTGCAGTCAAGACGGAGGAAATCTTGACCCCTCCGCTCCACCCGCACATCCAGGATGACGGTTGCCGCGCGGGAAGAGGACGAGTCCTTCGCTTTCAAGCGCTCGGCCGCAATGTAGAACCCGACCTCCTCGTCCCTCGCAACCTCGACTTCGTACGACAGCAGCCAAGGACCCCCAGACGTTTCGTTATCGCCGCAATTGACGCTACCGCCGGGAAGCACCCGCCCCTTGCTTTGGTCCAGAAGAAACTCAAGCTCGATGCCGAAAGATTTCCCATCACACGGAAGGAAGTCGAACACCAGAGACGGCAACGCCTCCCCCGCCATGAGGCATTTGAAAATGCCCATGGCGTCGATGACCGATGTTTTGCCCGATCCGTTCTGGCCGTAGATACCTACGATGTCGGGGCCTTGCAAGCCGTCGGAAAGCGTCTTCGAAAACGAGGGAAAGGCGATGGAGCCGTATTCGGTGTTTTTGAAATTCCTCAATACCACCCTGCCCATACGGATCATGGATATCACCTCTTGATTAAAATACGATGCAAATAGCGTTAATTCGGGAACTTTCTGTAACCGTTTTTACAACTCTATTAGAATAATACGCATTTTGGGAAATTTATTAATAGAAAAACCGAAATGGTTCGCAATATGCGCCAAGTCGGCCTCGAGCGCGCCATCCGCCCCGGATACCGATCAAACGCCCGAGTTGCGTCAGATTCGAAATACGCCTGGACAAGTTTTCCGAAAGAGCCAAGGAGTACTATGCGCTTTGACCCCAAATCCTAGAAACATCGAAATCATTAGCAAGAGCTAATGATTTGCATAATTATTACTTAGCTTTTATTAATATTAATTACAATAGAAGGAAAGAGATGACCAAAAAAGGAGAGAGCTGCTTCGACGGCTAAAAAACAGCGGGTTTTGGTCGAATGGAGGAACGAACCATGGGCATTTCACCAACGGAAAGATTACCGTAATGGTGAAAAGGCATCGCGAAATACCCGACGAGATTGCAAAGAGGATTCTACGTCAGGCGGGCCTCAGATAATCGGGTACATCAGCAGTTTAGGAGAACGACATGATATACATCCGAGAATTCGAGATTTACGAAAGCGACGGTTTCTTTATCGCAGAACCGCTCGACATGGAAGGCGGCACGTTCGGGGAATCGTTCGAAGACGCCGCGCAATCCGCCAGCAACTGGCTGCGCGAAACCGCACTCGATTCCATGGCGCACGGAAGGCTCGTGCAAGGCGGAAGGCTCAACGGCACGCCATCGCACGGAGGACGTGTGGTCGTCGTTTCGGTCGATTGCGACCTCTCCCGCACCGATGCCGTCACGGCGGCAGATGCGGCGCGCATGCTCGGCGTAAGCTCCGCTCGCGTGGCCCAGATGTGCGAATCGGGGAAGCTGACGTCTTGGAAAGAAGGAAGCAGGAGAATGGTCTTGCGCCAATCGATCGAAGCGCGCCTGGCCGAAAACCCCAAGCCAGGGCGTCCGAAACGTCCCGAAGCGATCGAGGGCTGATCGACCCCTTCCGCGCCCTTCGCCTGCCATCAAATAAACCCCCGCTTCTCTCCCTTGAGAAGCGGGGGTTTCGAAAAACTCCTGCAGCAATGTATCCCAATCGCGGAAAAATGAACTCCCGCGCTTTTCCGCGAGTTACAGCTCTACGCCAAGCTCCGCCTTCACCAGGTCGAACGCTGCGGCGATGCATTTGTCCATGTCGTAATACTTGTAACCGCCCAGGCGTCCCGCGAAGACCACGGAACCCTCCTGCTCGGCAAGCTCTTTGTACTGCGCGTACAGCGCTTCGTTCTTTTCGTTGTTGAGCGGATAATACGGCTCGTCGCCCGGCGCCCAATCGGCAGGATATTCGCGCGTAACGACGGTTTTCGGCTGGGTGCCGTACTCGAAGTGCTTGTGCTCGATGATGCGGGTCCAGGGCACCTCGCGCTCGGTGTAGTTCACCACGGCAACGCCCTGGTGGTTCTCTTCTTCGAGAATCTCGCTCTCGAAGCGAAGCGAACGGTATTCCAGCGTGCCCAGCTTGAAGTCGTAGAACGCATCGACGGGGCCGCAGTAGATGGTGCGGTCCGCAATCTCGGGCTGCTCGGCAATGAGGTCTTTGTACTCGACGCCCAGGCGAACGTCCACGCCCTCGAGCATGCGCTCGACCATCTTGGTGTAGCCGCCCATGGGAATGCCCTGGAAGCGGTCGTTGAAGTAATTGTTGTCATAGGTGAAGCGGCACGGAAGGCGCTTGATAATGGAGGCGGGCAGGTCCTTGCAATCGCGGCCCCACTGCTTTTCCGTGTAGCCCTTCACCAGCGCCTCGAAGATATCGCGGCCGACCAGGGAAAGCGCCTGCTCTTCGAGATTGGAAGGCTCGCCGATGCCCTCGGCGGCAATCTGCTCTGCGATCTTCGCCTTGGCCTGCGCGGGAGTTACAACGCCGTCCCACATCTTGGAGAAGGTGTTCATGTTGAACGGCATGTTGTACGTGGTTCCCTTGTACAGGGCGACGGGCGAGTTGACGTAGTTGTTGAATTCGGCGAACTGATTCACGTATTCCCATACGTTGACCAGAGAGGTGTGGAAGATATGGGCGCCGTACTTGTGCACGTTGATGCCTTCGACCTCTTCCGTGTAGATGTTGCCCGCAATATGGTCGCGGCGATCAATGACCAGGCAGGTCTTGCCGAGCTTATGGGCTTCATGGGCGAAAACGGCGCCCGTCAGGCCTGCGCCGACAACAAGGTAATCGTAATGGGAATCGGACATGATTCGCTCCAATCGTGTAACGATGGCACGCGCGCCATACGCGCTTCATTCAAACCCGTTCATTATAACCGCTCGACTTCGAGAAAACGAACGCTCCACACGGCGGGCATTTCTCGATTCCTCAGCAAAGGATGAAGGAGAAGAGGAAGAAAAGAAACGTCGTCTGGCACGTGCGCACATGCAAAGCGGCGCCGACAGAACCGACGCCGCCTCGTTGCATAGCATCCTGCAGTTGGACAATCGTCAATCTGAGCCCAACTCGCTGGATGTTTTTTATACGAGCGCTATTTCACCGTAAGCACCGGGATATCCGCCCCGTGCAGCACGCCGTAGCTCACGCTGCCGAGCATGCCGCGCAAACCGCCCAGGCCGCGACGGCCCATGACGATCAGGTCGGCGTCGTGCTTCTTGGCGTAATAGACCAAAGCATCCACGGCAGAAGGATCGGCGATCACGTCAACAACGAGGGAATCGCCCATTTCGTCGATGATGTCCCGCAGACCCTCTTTCACGCGTTCGCGTGCGCGGTCGACCACCTTGCTGAGCAGGCCCTGATACTCTTCGCGACCGAGCAGGCCCAAAGGCACGCCCTCCAGCGAGCTTCCATCGAGGTCTTTCTCGTTGATCAAGTCGGAAGGCATGACATGCACCGCGCGAACGCAGCATGCGCCGCCGGCAATGGCCGCCAGGTCCTTCGCGTACTCGAGCGCACGCTTCGCCTGCTCCGATCCGTCATAGGGAACCAAAATGGTTTCGAGCTTCATAGCTCCCCCTCTCATTCGTCCGAACGCGCCGCCCGGATTTTACCATGATGCAACTTAAGAAGCCGCTTTGCCGTGAACCATGGTAACGCTTTGCGCCCTCAACCGTAATGCTCGCAGGACGCAATCCTTTGTATTTATCACAGCTCTTTTCTACGATAGACGCCCACCGCTATGCAACAGCTTGCCGCATAGACAACAAGCGCTACCGCCGCAAAGGCCACGCCGCCCGCAACGAGGTTCGCATCGAGCCAGCCGCCGATGCGAACCAGCATGTCGGCCCCGCTGGGAAACTGCTTCAGAAGAGCTATGGAGACAGGAATGAGCATCACCATGACCACGGGAACGACGCGCATCGCCTTCGTAAGCCCGTAGCGCAACGCGAACGGAAGGAAGAGAGCCACGACCGCCGTCATAAGGGAGAGCCCCATAAGCCCCGCGATGGCGAGCAACCCCGGATCGAACTCGGAGGAAAGGCTCGCGCGCATCCCCTCTTCCAAAGGAAGCAGCGGCGCCATGCCGCTTATCAGGCATGCCAAAGCCCACCCCAACAAGAACATGGCAATCGAAGAGAGCAGCACGTTCGCATAGCGGCTAACGACAAGCTCACAGCGAGAAATGGGCAGAGTCGCGCGGAAGCGCTCCCACCCGTTCATGGAGTCATAGGCGCAGAACGTGAACAGCATGAGAAACGGAGTCATGGCCGAGATGGCGGCCACCAGCGCAATCACGCTCTGCATGGAGATTCCCAAGACGGCCGCTACGACGACGTATATGACCGCCGACCGGGACAAGACGTTGCGGGCGGTGAGGAATTCGGAGAGAAACGCGGCCTTCATCGGATTTCTCCTTTCAAAATAAGCTGCATATAGTCTTCGATGCTCGCCTTGTCGCAGGCTATCTCGGGGAATTGCTGCGCGAAGGCGAAACGGTCGGCCACCAGGAGGTCTACCCCGTAGGCGTTGCGCATAACGCGCAGCTCTCCCGGGGCGTATCGGCCGCTTGCCAGCACGCGCTCGTAATCCGCCGCGCGGCAGCGTCCGATGCCCGCCATGTCCGTTATCAGGTCTTTTTCCATGTCGAACACGATGCGCCCGTCGTCTATGCACGCCACGGTATCGGCGATCTTCTCAAGATCGGTGGTGATATGGCTCGACATGAGGATGCCGCGGCGCTCGTCCTTCATGTAGTCGCGCAGCATATCGAGAATCTCATCGCGCGCCAGCGGGTCGAGTCCTGCCGTGGCCTCATCCAGGATGAGAAGCTCGGGATCGTGCGCCAAAGCGCACGCAAGCTGCAGCTTCATGCCCATGCCGCGCGAGAGGTCTTTGACCTTCTTCTTGGGGTCGAGGGAAAACCTCCGCAGATAGTCCGCGAAGCGACCCGCGTCCCACGACGAATAGCTGGCGGCCATGATGCGTCCCGCCATCTTGACGGAAAGCTCGCCCACATACGGACAGGTGTCGAAGACGACGCCGATCCTCTCTTTCGCACGACGGCTTCTCTCCCCGTCTGCGTTCATTCCGAACGGCTCCCCGAAAAGCTCGATGGAGCCGGATTCAATCGATATCAGTCCGAGGATCGCCTTGATCGTGGTAGTCTTACCCGCGCCGTTCGCGCCGACGAACCCGGTCACGCAGCCGCGCGGGACGCTGAGGTCCACCTCGCGCAGCGCGAAATCGTCGCCGTAGTGCTTCGTGACGCCGGAAATGCGAATCAAATCGCCCATGGCAGTACTTCCTTCGTATACAGCTGGGCCTTCGCCCAGGAAATGTCCTTGCATGCATGAAAGGCAGCCTCGCCGAGAAAGCGCACGCCCGAAAAGAGGACGATGCGGCAAAAGCCGATCGGTCTATTCCGGCTGAGAGACGACATCGAGCATATCTTTCACCTCGTCGAGGCCAAGGCCTATGCCCTGCGCTTCCTGCACCGCACGCCCAAGCAGCTCTTCTATGTGGCGAAGACGCTCTTCGCGCAGAAACTCCGTATTGCCGCCGGCGACGAAGCTGCCCTTGCCTTGCACGGTCTCGATGAAGCCTTGCGCTTCGAGCTCGGCATAGGCGCGCTTCGTCGTGATGACGCTGATGCGAAGATCGCCCGCGAGCGAGCGGATGGAGGGAAGCAAGGCTCCCTCCTCGAGCTCGCCCGAAAGAATGGCGTCTTTCATCTGCAGCACGATCTGCTCGTATATCGGCTTGCTGCTTGCATTGGAAATGACGATGTCCAACGAAACTCCCATCTCTCGCAAGGCGGTGCGCACCGCCTTGTCGCGCTGCGCCCGAACGAAGCGCCCCTCGCCCGGGTGCGGTCCATGGATGCGTCTTCCGCGGACCAAGTGTATATACCCTATAAGCACAGTATATACACACCATATACAGTTGGCAATAGAGCGCATGCAAAAATCCCCGCTTCTCGGCATGCGAGAAACGGGGATTGATTCATCAGCCATAAGACGCCAGAGGCGGCTGTCGCGCGGAGGCAGGCTTTCTCGGAGGGAGACGGCCGCCGTGCGGAAGACGAGCCTTTGCACGAGGGCCGCCCTGCGGTGCTCGAGCGAGCCGTTATGCGAAAGCGGCCCTGCAGGAGCGCGCGTCCAGCGCCCTACCCGAAAAGGGCGTCGGAAGACCGCTCGAAGCCTTCGTCCACAAGCAGCGGCCCACCATCCGCCGATCCGGTGGCAAGCTCGTCGCAACGCTCGTTCTCGGGATGGCCGGCATGCCCCTTGACCCAATGAAACGTCACCTGGTGGTTCTTTTTCGCCTCTAGAAGACGCTTCCACAGATCGGCGTTTTTCACCGGTTCCTTCTTCGCGTTCTTCCACCCGCGCTTGAGCCATCCGTCCACCCAGTGCTGGTTGAACGCGTCCACGACGTACTTCGAATCCGAGTACAAATCGATCGTGCAAGGACGACGAAGGCTCTCAAGCGCCACGATGACGCCCAGAAGCTCCATGCGGTTATTGGTAGTGCGGCGAAACCCCTCCGTCAGTTCTTTCACATGAAGGTTTCCCGCAGGATCCACATAGTGCATGACGGCACCGTATCCGCCAGGCCCAGGATTGCCGCGCGCGGCGCCGTCGGTGTAGATCGTCACGCGCATAAACTAGCGGCCTCCCTCTTCATCCCGGGAAGGCTGCGGCTGAGAGGTCTCCACGGACACATACGCCGGCCCGGGCTGCTGCGCCGACGGCGCAGGCTGCTGGGACGCGTCGCGACAAGAGGGCTCTTGCCGGGAACCAGGCTGCTGGGCCTTGCTCTCTGCGGCTTCATCAGGCTGAGAAGCCCAGCCGTCGGAGGACAGGGGCGCAAGCGGAGTTCCGCACGTAGAGCAGAAGCGCGCATTGCGGGCAAGCGTGCTTCCGCACACGGGGCACGAATAGGAGACGGCTTCAGCCTTGAGGGCTTCGTTCTCCCGGGCGATACGGTCGACCTCCTCCTTGATGCGGGCTATCTCGGCATCGCACGCTGCCATGTCGGCGAGAATCCGCTCGCGGCCGGCCACCAGCGAGGGATTTGCCGCCACCGTTTCATACAGGCTCTCCCCCAATTCGGCCGCAAGGTCGCGCCTTTTACGCTGCTCCTCGCCCAACCTGAACTTCAGATTCGTGGCATTTGCGAAACGTCCTGCGGCATCGGCCCCTTTGCCGAGCATGGTGCTTACGTCATCCCAGATTCCCATGGCTATCCCTTCCTGCCTGCGTTCCAGGCGCGTTCATCGACCCTCAAAGCCTCGTATGCGCGGTAGGCCGCGCTGCGAGGGGATATTTTCACTGAGCTTTCCATCCCGTCTTCAAAGCGACGCTCGAAACGCACCGGCTCCTCCATAAGCGACGCAGCAGCGGAACAGCCGACGGCGAAGCCTGCGGCGTTCGCAAGCAGATACGCCGCCTCGAGGCCGACGGTGAAATCGTGCCCGCCCACGGCAAGAACCAGCGCTCCGAGCGCAGTAGCCGCCACAATGCCGGCCACGAGCAAGACGATGTAGTTCGCAAAGCTTTGCGTGGGTTTCGCAAGGCGCAGCAGGCACTCCCCCGCGACAAGCAGAACGCCCGCGCCCGAGGATAGGAAATCGACCGCCACGACGCCGAAAAGCACGCCCGCGTGCTCCAGAGCCAAAGCGCCCAACGACATGACGACCACCAACGGAAGCGTGATAACGGGCAGCACGCTGCGCAGGCGCGCGGAAAAAGGTCTGCGCACGGGAGGGTGCTCGCAATACACCTGCTCGAGCTTTCCGTGAGGATGGCGCAGCGAACCCGCTTTCACTCGCCTTCCGAGTCCCGAAAGCTCGTCGCTTTTGACGATTCCCCAAGAAACGACGCCGACGACGGCGACGAGAACAAACAGTATGCCCATATGACGATTCCTTCTCGCATTCTTCGAATGATGACGCCGCCGTAGCGCGCGGCAAGCTCGCCCGGCGCGACAAACGCAATCGCACGGCAATCGACCGATTCGCGATCCATGAGACGAATCTTAGCAAAACGGCATGATATGCTTGGCGCGACAGAGAAGCACGCATGCAAAATGACGCGCTTCGCCATATTTCCTCTCAAAGGTGGGTTCATGTATCAAATCAGCAATTTCACTGAGAACGACGATGTCAACGTCCTCGTCGAATTCGGCGCCTTCAAGGTCATCGAATGGAAGCGCGACTTGAGCGTCACCGAATCATCCGCCATCACCGCGTATTTCGCAAGCGAGATGAACGTGCGGCGCCGCCAGGTCATCTGCGACCTGAGCCAGGCACCCATCACCGTGCAGGCGGGCGCCATGCAGTGGTCGGTCGGCAACGTCAACGCCAACACCGGCGTGAAGGGCGCGGGCGACTTCCTCGGCAAGGCCTTGCGCGGAAGCGTGACGGGCGAATCGGCCATCAAACCCGAATACGAAGGAACCGGTCTGTTGGTCCTGGAGCCCACGTACCGCTACATCATCGTGCTCGATGTGGCCGACTGGGGGAATTCCATCGTGCTCGACGACGGGCTGTTTTTGGCATGCTACTCCAGTCTGCAGCATAAGGCGGTCATGCGCAGCAACATCTCTTCCGCCGTGGCCGGCAACGAGGGGCTTTTCAACCTGGGAATCCAAGGGTACGGCGCCTTGTGCTTGGAATCGCCCTGCCCGAAAGAAGAGCTCATCGAAATCACGCTCGACAACGACGAGCTCAAGGTGGACGGCAACATGGCGCTGGCCTGGAGCGGATCGCTCAACTTCACCGTGGAGCGTTCGGGCAAGTCGCTCATCGGGTCGGCCGCTTCGGGCGAAGGCCTGGTGAACGTCTACCGAGGCACGGGCAAGGTCCTGCTCGCCCCCACGACGTACTAGAAAATTCCACCCTGGCCGGCTTTCCTGAACGGCATGAAGCAAACGCGAATCCAGTACAAGGGCGCCGATACGATTCGGCGCCTTTTAGGTTGATCACGCCTCTCTCGCCTTTTCGTCGGCACGCCTCTTGCGCACGACAGTCGCATGCTCGATTGCGAGCGTGCGAATGGTGGCGACCGCGGGAACGCCCAGGAACATGCCCAGCACGCCGAACAAGGCGCCGCCCACAAGCACGGCGGAAAACACCCAGATACCCGGAAGGCCGACCGAAGCCCCCACCACGTTGGGATAGATCAGATGCGTCTCAAGCTGCTGTAAAACAATGAGGAAGACAATGAACCAGACAGCCTGCATGGGATCGACCGTCAAGATCATGAGGAACCCAATCGCTCCGCCGAGCCACGCACCGAATACGGGAACCAGCGCCGTCAGGCCCACGCATGCTCCAATGGCAACCGCGTAGGGCATTCCGAAAATGCCCATGCCAATGGCACACAGCGTTCCGAGGATAACAGCCTCTATGCACTGCCCCGTGATGAAGCGGGAAAACGCCTGGTTGGCCACATGCGCCGCACGACGCACCGAGGCGGCGGCAGAGGCGGGCATGAACAGGTCGAGAGCCGAATTCGCCCCTTTAACGACGCGCTCTTTGTCGAGAAGGATGTACAGGCAAAACACCAGGGCCACCACAACCGCGAAAACGTTGTGAAGAATAGACCCCGCCGTTGAGAACACCGATTCGAGCATGGACATAATGCTCGAAGAATCCCCGTTCGAAAGGCCCGCCATCAGGTCGGCGAAGCTTCGCTCCAGGTTTTCGAGGCTTGCAGAGTCTATGGAGCCCATGATGGAATCGAGATTCTGCGACGCCCAGCCGTAGAAATCCCCTGCCACCTTGGCAACGCCCGTCTTAATCACGCCCGTAGACGCTTTCAGCTCCGGAAGCACGAGGTTGACGATGACGGCAATAACGGCACCGATGATAAGAAACGATCCGATGAGACATACGACGCGCCGCGAGGAGGCGACAATCTTTTTCGTCGAGCGGGGAAAATAGACGCGCTCAAGGCGCGCCATGATGAGGTTCACGAGAAACGCGAACACGCATCCCAGAAGAAGCGGCATGACCGCGATCCATGCGAGCCCTAAAGCGGCGAACAACTGGTCGGAGTACTGCAGCGCCAACGCGGCGACGAAGAAAAGCCCCATGCCAACGGCAACCGTCCGAATGGCGCGCATATCGAAATTTCCATGCTCTTCCCGATGTTTGTTCTCCATACGCTACCGCCCTTGCCGCTACCCATGCGTCCCTCGCGCCCATGCGGGGCCCGAACCCGAAACGCCCATCTTCATGCCGCCCGCGAAGCACCTTTGCACTTTTGCGAAGCTGCGCTCTGCGCGGTCTTAACGCATTATGGTAGCGCAGATTTCCCGCGAAAAGACGAAGCGTTGCGCGAATGAAATCTTAGGAAGCGAAAGCTTGAAAGCAGCCGTAGAAACACCTCTGATGCCCCGCCGAAGCGTTCGGCCCCGACGGAAGGGCGCCCGCTACGCCGCTCGCTGCGTCGTTTTACCCTTGCGTCACGCCGTTGTAACACCGTAGAAACAAACGTGCTTTAATCTGCTTTGACAGTCCAAGGAGGCGCACCGAAGTGCCTCAATATCGTCAATATCGCAGGAGGCAGCATGTCTTACGCAGCACGCGTCATCGAACAGGTGAAGGCGAAAAACCCCAACGAACCGGAATTCATCCAGGCCGTCACCGAGGTTCTGACCTCTATCGAACCCGCTTTGGCAGCCCATCCCGAATACGAGGAAGCAGGGCTTCTCGAGCGCATGGTAGAACCCGAGCGCGTCGTGATGTTCCGCGTTCCCTGGGTTGACGACGCAGGTCGCGTGCAGGTCAACCGCGGCTATCGCGTGCAGTACAACAGCGCCCTGGGCCCCTACAAGGGCGGCGTGCGCTTCCACCCCTCCGTCAACCTGTCCATCGTCAAGTTCCTCGGCTTCGAGCAGTGCTTCAAAAACAGCCTGACCACGCTTCCCATGGGCGGCGGCAAGGGCGGCGCCGACTTCGACCCCAAGGGCAAGTCCGACGCTGAGGTCATGCGCTTCTGCCAGAGCTTCATGACCGAGCTCTCCCGCCACATCGGCGCCGACACCGACGTTCCCGCGGGCGACATCGGCGTCGGCGGACGCGAGGTGGGCTACATGTTCGGCCAGTACAAGCGCCTGCGCAACGAATGGACCGGCGTACTCACCGGCAAGGGCCTTTCCTTCGGCGGCTCGCTCGCCCGCACCGAAGCGACCGGCTACGGACTCGTCTACCTGGTTCAGGAGCTGCTCGCTCAGACGAACGACTCCCTCGAGGACAAAACCGTCTGCGTCTCCGGCGCCGGTAACGTTGCCATCTACGCAACCGAGAAAGCCCAGCAGCTCGGCGCAAAGGTGGTCACGATGAGCGACTCCACCGGCTGGATCCACGATCCCGAAGGCATCAAGCTCGATGTCGTCAAGCAGATTAAAGAAATCGAGCGGGCTCGCATCTCCGAATACGCAAAGCGCGTCCCCGGTTCCGTATACAACGACGGCCGCGGCGTCTGGAGCATCCCCTGCGACATTGCGCTTCCCTGCGCGACGCAAAACGAGCTCTTCATTGAGGATGCGAAGAGCCTGGTGAACAACGGTTGCAAGATCGTCGCCGAAGGCGCGAACATGCCCACCACGCTCGATGCCACCGAGTACCTCCAGCAGGCAGGCGTCGCCTTCTTCCCTGGCAAGGCGTCCAACGCAGGTGGCGTTGCAACGTCTGGCCTTGAGATGAGCCAGAATTCCGAGCGCCTTTCCTGGAGCTTCGACGAAGTAGACGCCAAGCTCAACGGCATCATGGTCAACATCTTCCACGCATCCAACGATGCAGCCAACGAGGTGGGCGCTCCCGGCAACTACGTCGTAGGCGCGAACATCGCGGGCTTCAACAAGCTTGCCAACGCTATGATGGCCCAGGGTATCGTCTAGTTCCGAAACGTCGCTTCCTATTGCCTTCCCCAAACGGACGCCCCGCACTCGCGGCGCGTCCGTTTTTCATGCGACACCAGGCTGCTTAGCACCGAAGGCCATTTGTGCTTGTTGAACCTCGCGCACTGCTTGCTACAGATATAAAACGACCTCAGCGCTTTCGAATGAGGCCGTTGCTTGAGATATGCGATTGACGCGCAGCCGTTACAAACGAGGGCCAATACACGCCCGAATGCAAAAAAACAGCCCCTCCGAACGGAAGGGCTGTTGTGAGTTGCGATTGATTTGAAAACCGGGCGACACTTCCGATTTTCATTCGTCATGAATCAGGACGCCAGTTCTATGCAATTTCACGCATATCGGCACAGGTACTACGTGAAATCAGGGCGCATACCGAACGATGGCGACTGAATACCAACTCCTAGAACGCTCCCAAAATTAGAAGAGCAATAACTCCGATACACGAAAGAGCCCAGATAGATGCGATGGTATACAGTACAGGGGTGCAAGCCGTCTTCAAGGTTGCTTCACGTTCGGTCATTCTGATCACTCCTTTTGTCTAACAAATCCTTCCCTGCCGATGGCGCCATGGTATCACCGAACAAATGAAAATTCGAGGGATAAAACGGGCAGTTTTTATTTATAGCATTCACTTGTTTGCATAATTATGACCAATGGGTTTTTTCAGCTTGCTAAAACTAACTATATTCCCAGGTCATATATAATTTTTTATGATGCATACATGCATTTTTCCTGCATACTGCAGAAATTGCAGGAGCATTTTTCTTAAACTTTTTTCTGCACCCTATCGGTCCAATGCGTTTTTCTTCGCATTTATGAAGGATTCGTGGATAAGAAGGCAAAATCGCAACCTGAAAACAAAAGAGATACCAAGAAAAAAAGGGCGATGCGGATACGCATCGCCCTTTCGCTTCATGTAGAAAAACGCTACTGGGACGCGACCGTTCCGTCAGAACAGACCGCACAAGGCATGGACCAATCGGCATGGTCGCTATGGAGCAGTTCTTCGGCCAGCTCCGATAGAGGCTTCTCCAAAAACGTTTCGTAGCAAGCCTGGACCGCAGGGTTTTCATGGCTGAACCGGATAGCGCTCTTCGCGTCGATCGCCCGCAGAACGCCTCCGCGCTCCGCAGCCAGCTCCCTTCCTTCATGGATCGGCTGCCCGCCGCCTCCCGCACAGCCCCCCGGGCACGCCATAACCTCGACGAAATCGTAATGCACATCTCCGCGTTGTATGGCCGCACAGAGCGCGTCGGCGTTCGAAAGTCCGCTCGCGATGGCAATGCGCAGCGAGCGCCCCGCGAGGTCGAAGGTCTTTTCGCGCCAGCCGAATTCGGCGCCTTCATGGCGAATCTCCTTAAAGGCATCTGGCTGAGGGTTCTCCCCCGCAACCAGGTAATAGGCAGAACGCAACGCCGCCTCCATGACGCCGCCCGTCACGCCGAAAATATGGCCGGCTCCCGAGGCAATGCCGAGCGGAGCGTCGAAGTCGCGTTCTTCGAGAAGTCCAACGTTCAAGAACCTCGATTTAATCTGCCTCGTCAGCTCGCGTACTGTCAAAACCGCGTCAACGTCGAAGCCGGTTCCTGCGGCGTCCATGCCCGGATATGCACATTCCGCCTTCTTGGCGACACAAGGCATGTACGACACGACGAAAAGGCGGGATGGGTCTACGTCGAGAAGCTTCGCATAGTACGTCTTCGCCAAGGCGCCGAAAATCTGCTGGGGCGACTTCGTCGTGGAAAGCTTCGAGACAAGTTCTGGGTAGCGCGCCTTGAGAAAACGGACCCAGCCCGGGCAGCATGACGTGAACATGGGACCCTCGCCGCCTTTGCCCAAACGATCGAGCAGCTCGCTGCCTTCTTCCATGATGGTGACATCTGCGGCGAAGTCAGTGTCGAAGACGTAATCGAAGCCCAGGCTTTTTACGGCAGCCACCATACGCCCAACGCTCGCCTTGTCCTCCGCAAGGTCGAGGCCCTCGTGCCAGGAAGTTCGCACGGACGGGGCGATCTGGGCGATGGTGATGGTCTCAGGGTCGTCTATGGCGTCGAACACGCGCGAGACGTCGCTGCGCTCATGCAGGGCGCCGACAGGACAATGCGTGATGCATTGCCCGCAGTAGGAGCAATCGTCCTTCGCCACCGCATCGACGCGGCTACGCGAGCCTGAGTCTACGAGCCCCCATACAGACAGAGCCTGCACCTTCGAACACACCGAAACGCATCTCAAGCAGGAGATGCACTTCGCAGGCTCCTTCACTAGAGGGCAGCGATCGTCGACGGGAGACTCGTCAAACGAGGTCTTAAACGAAACCTCGTGGATACCCATGGTGTCGGCGAGCTCCTGCAGACGGCATGTTCCGTTTCGGAAGCACGTGGGACAGCGTCGGTCGTGGCGCGAGAGAATGAGCTTCAGATTCATCTTGCGCGAAGAACGAACGCGCTGCGTATCGGTGCGGACTTTCATCCCGTCGAACACGGGACTGTTGCATGCGGCCACCAGATGGTCTATGCCCTCGACTTCGACGAGGCATATACGGCATGCGCCTATTTCGTTATAAAGCTCGAGATAGCACAGCGTGGGAATGTCAACCCCCGCGATACGCGCTGCCTCGAGCACCGTTGCCGAACGGGGAACGCTCACTTCTATATCGTCGATGGTCACGCAGACCCTCGAGGCATCGGACTGGATGCGGCATGCGTCTTTCGCCATATTCCCTACCATGCGAGCCTTCCTTCCTTGCGTAAAATTCCGCACCCGAAATGATCGCAGTTCAGACAACGCGCCGCCTCCTGGCGCATTTCGCGATCGGAGAAACCGTATTCGACCAATTCGAAATCCCGTCGGCGCTCCTCGCCGGGACGCTCGCCCAAAACCGCGCGGCCGCAGGCTATGCGGTCTTCGAGACGGACGAGAGGAAGATCGATATCCAAAACAAGCTCGCGATGAAATCCCAGGTCGCGATCGATCGTTTTGGCTGCGGTCTGACCGTCGGCGATAGCCAGAATCGCCGTTGCAGGACCCCTCATGCAATCGCCGCCTGCGTACACGCCTTCCATGGCAACAGCGCTCAGGTCTTCTTCGACGAAGAAAGACCCTCGCTTGCACGTCATTCCTTCTTTTTCGAACGAATAGGCCTGAATCTCCTGCCCGATGGCCACGACCACCACATCGCACGGCAGCGCCGTCTCGTCGCGATCGGCCGGCATGGGAGAAGGCCTGCCCCTTTTGACGGGACCGATAATCTGGGGCTGCACCACAAGCGAAACAGCTTCGCCCTCGCCGTTGCATTCTATGCGCAAAGGAGCCATCAGATCGGCGATATGGCATCCGTCGGCAACGGCGCCCTCGATTTCCTCCGCGAGCGCCGTCATGTCCGCCACGCGTCGGCGATACACCACGGTCACACGATCGGCCCCCAAACGGACGGCTGTGCGCGCAGCATCCATGGCAACGTTGCCGCCGCCAACAATGCAGACCTTCTTTCCGCGCCAATCATATGGACGGCCCTGCGCCACCTCCCTCAGGAGCTGCACAGCGGACACCACGCCCCGAGCGTCCTCGCCTGGCATGCCGACCTTCTTATCGCCGTGAGCGCCGATGGCCACATACACCGCATCGAATTGGCTCCTGAGCTCGGAAAGCGATATGTCCGTGCCCACTTCTACGCCGCAATGAATCTCAACGCCCGCCTGTTCGATCGAGCGCACTTCTTCGTCGAGGATATCTTTCGGAAAGCGATAGTTCGGAATTCCGTAGCGAAGCATGCCGCCCGCCTTTTCGAGACGCTCGTAAACATCGACGTGATGCCCAAGCCGTGCCAGGTAGTACGCGGCAGAAAGACCCGACGGGCCGGCCCCTACGACGGCGACTCGCTTGCCGGTCGAAGCGAGACGGCGTACATCGCGAGGACGAAAGGCGTGATCCACCGCGTAGCGCTTCAGGCCGCGGATGTTCACGGCGTCGTCCACCATGGCCCGCCGACATGTGTGCTCGCACGGATGCTCGCAGACGTACGCGCAGGCGGAAGGAAACGGGTTGTCTTTTCTGATAAGCTCGACCGCATCGTCGAAGCGGCCTGCGGCCGTAAGGGCGATATAGCCAGGAACGTCCACATGGGCAGGACACGACACCACGCAGGGCACCCCTTGAGACGAGCTGCGCAAGCAGCTGCCATGCTCCATATGCTGCTCGAAGTCTTCGCGAAATGCACGGATGCTTATCAAGACCTGCTCGGCGGCCTGATATCCAATCGCGCAATCGGAACTGACGCGAATATGCTCCGCGAGCTCCTCGAGATCTTCAAGAGCTCCCTCGTGCGCGCGTCCGTCGATAATCTCCTCGAGCATGTCGGAAATGCTCGCAAGGCCGATGCGGCACGGAACGCACTTTCCGCAGCTTTGGGCATGGGCTACGCCTACATGCGCACGCGTCATATCCACGGGACATGTTCCTCGCGCGGTTGCGCCAAGACGGCGCGCCGTCGCCCCGCATTGCCCGCTCATTGCCGCGAACAATCCCGTTTGCGGCGAAGGGTTCGCTATGCTCATGAAGCCTCCTGGATGTCGACGATAGGGCGTTCAAGCCCGCCTGTGCGCTTTCGGAGCCATTCGGCGAATCCGAAAACGTAAGAGACGCATCATCTTACCAGGCTGTCGCTTCAAAGAAGCCGACAATACCCGAGGAAATGCGGACGTAACAGGCGCCGCGCCCTACGGCACCTCCGTAAGAACCTTCGTCGACGCCACATTGCCGGGCGCAATCATGAGAACGCCGACGTCACCTACCTCAGGCGCATCGAAATACAACGTTCCGTCGACGGTTTCAGCCATGGAAAAGCGGTCGCAGCGCTTGAAGGAGATGACCACGTCCACGCCTTCGACCGCGCAAAACGGCGTCGGGTCGGTTGTCAAAGCGATCACCGTATCTACTTTCGCCGCGGCGAATCGATCGAGAATATCCTGGATATGTCCAACAAGGCCCGGGTCGACCGATTCCGGGTCGACGGAGGAGAAGATGTCGGAAACGCTGTCGTAAGCGCCAGTCGTGCGCGTAGTGACCGTTTCGTTCGTGATGCCGAAAATCCCCGGGGAGGTCTCGGTCTGCGTCGTGGTGGTCTTGGTGGTGGTCTGTTTAGGGACAACCAGCTCGGAAACCATGTCAGGGGTCAGGCTGAAAATACCGTAGGTATGGCCCTGCTTCATAACGATGCGTCCGGTCACATAATCTTGAAACGAATCGGGGCCGATTTCCATGACGGAGGCATTCTTCTCTCCGTAATGCTTTTGGGCCTCTTCCAGGGTGACCACTTGCGAGGACGAATCCGACCCGCCCTCTTCGTCCTCCGGCGAATCGGGAGATACGTCCGAATCCGACGAGGGAAGGGCAGTCCCCTCGAAAAGCACGACATCATAGCCCGTCATATCCCCCGCGATATCGTCGATGCTGGTGGCAGCCACGTTGAGATTGTGCCCCGCATTGATATAAGACGTCAGGATAACGAAACCGGCAAGCACAAGCGCCCCGAAAACGCCGAGCGCAATGAATTCCCGCCTTCTCTGAGAGTGGCCCTCCGCCGCCCGGTCGCGTGCCTCGAGCAGACGCCGCGCTTCTTCCGAGCAGCGAAAAGCCTCTTCTTCGCATCGGCAAAAATCGCCTTCGGCACCTTCGTCTTTCATATGCTCGTCTTTCTGCATGGCATCCCCTTACAGCAAATCGCGCAGGAAACGCCCCGTGTGGCTTTCGGGAACCTTGGCCACTTCTTCCGGGGTTCCGCACGCCACGATGGTGCCGCCGCGGTCGCCACCCTCGGGACCGAGGTCGATGATGCGATCGGCGCATTTGATCACGTCGAGATTGTGCTCGATGACAAGAACGGTATTGCCCTTGTCCACCAGGCGCTGGAGCACGTCGAGCAGCTGGCGCACATCTTCCATATGCAGACCCGTCGTGGGCTCGTCGAGGATATAGAAGGTCTTGCCGGTTTGCCGACGCTGCAGCTCGCTCGCCAGCTTCACGCGCTGAGCCTCGCCACCCGAAAGCGTGGTGGCGGGCTGCCCAAGGCGAATATAGCCAAGACCCACGTCGAAGAGCGTCTGCAGCTTGCGGGCGACGCCCGGGATGTTTTTGAAGAACTCGAGTGCCTCTTCGACGGTCATGTCCAAGACATCGTAGACGGTCTTGCCGCGATAGGTCACCTGCAGCGTTTCTCGGTTGTAGCGCTTGCCTCCGCACACTTCGCAAGGCACGTAGACGTCAGGAAGAAAATGCATCTCGATTTTAATCTGGCCGTCGCCTTTGCACGCTTCGCACCTGCCGCCGCTTACGTTGAAGCTGAAGCGGCCGGGCGCGTATCCGCGTGCCTTGGCCTCCTGCGTGCTAGCGAACAGCGCGCGTATATCGTCCCACAGCCCGATGTAGGTAGCGGGGTTGGAGCGAGGCGTGCGGCCGATGGGGCTCTGGTCGATATCGATGATTTTATCCAGAGCTTCATATCCCGTAAGCTTTCGGTATGCGCCCGTGCGGTGGTGGGCCCGATTGATGCGATTCGCCAGCGCAGGGGCAAGCGTGTCGGTAATAAGCGAGCTTTTGCCCGAGCCCGAAACACCCGTGACCACAGTAAGCGTGCCGATCTCCACCTGCGCCGTGACGTTTTTCAGGTTGTTCGCCGAAGCGCCCGTGATTTTGACCGAGCCACGCTTCGGACGCCTTCGCTCGGACGGAACAGCGATGCGCCGCCTTCCCGAGAGGTAATCGGCCGTGAAGCTTCCCTCGACAGCCGCGACCTCCTCCGGAGCGCCCGCAGCGACGACGTAACCGCCGTGCTCTCCTGCACCGGGCCCCATATCTATGACGAAGTCCGCATGACGAATGGTGTCTTCGTCGTGCTCCACCACGATGACCGTGTTGCCCAAATCGCGCAGATGCTCCAGCGTCGCAATCAGCCGCTCGTTGTCCCTTTGATGCAGGCCGATGGAGGGTTCGTCGAGGATGTAGAGAACGCCCATGAGCCCCGCTCCGATCTGGGTGGCAAGGCGTATTCGCTGCGCTTCGCCGCCGGAAAGCGATGCGGTTCCGCGTTCAAGCGTGAGGTAGTCCAAGCCCACGTCCACCAGAAACTTCAAGCGGGCGCGAATCTCTTTCACGATGGCCGAACCTATGGTGGCATCGCGCTCGGAAAGCGCCAAACCGTCGAAGAAAGCCAGGGAATCCGCGGCGGAGAGCTCGCAGACCTCGTGGATGTTCCTGCCGCCCACCGTGACCGCCAAAATCTCGGGGCGCAGGCGTTTGCCGCCGCAGGTGGCGCATGGAATGGTGGCGAAGTATTTCTCGTATTTCTCACGCTGGGAATCGGACTGCGCGTCCTTGTAGCGGCCCATGACGGCCTCGCAGGCGCCCTCCCAGTCGATGAACCAGTAGGTCTCCCTTCCGTCGACGGTGACGTAATCGACCCGCACCTTTTCGTCCTTGATGCCGTACAGAAGCGCATCGCGCACCTTCTTGGGCAGGTCTTCCCACGGCGTTGCGGGGTCTGCTCCCATATGGGCGCAGACCGCACGAAGAACCTGCGGATAGTAATTGCCCGTGGCAAACGGCGCAATGGCGCCCTCGTTCAGCGAAAGGGACGGGTCGGGAACCAGCAGGCTCGGGTCCACCTCTTCGCGGCTACCCAGGCCCGCGCAGTCGGGGCAGGCGCCGTACGGAGCGTTGAAGCTGAAATCGCGCGGCTGGAGCTCGTCCATCGAGTGGCCGTGCTCAGGACAAGCCAGCGCGAGCGAGAAGAAATGGTCGCCCGCAGAAACGCCCGTGAAGCCAGGAGTGCTCTTCTGCGGGTCGTCGGCGACTTTGGCGTCATCGAGGACGTGGACGACGACGCGGCCCTCGCTGAGCTTCGTGGCGACCTCGACCGACTCCGCGATGCGGCTCGTTGCAGAAGCCTTCAATACGACGCGGTCGACCACGACGTCGATCGTATGCTTGAATTTCTTGTCGAGCTTGATCGGCTCGCCCTCGAGCTTGCGGACTTCGCCGTCGATGCGGACGCGGGAGAAGCCTTCTTTCTGAAGATCCGCGAGTATCTTCGCATGCTCGCCCTTGCGCCCCACCACGACCGGAGCCAAGATCATGGCGCGCTTGCCCTCGCCCAACCCCAGGATTTCATCGGTGACCTGGTCGGTGGTACGCTTCTTGATTTCCCTGCCGCATTCGGGGCAATGAGGCACGCCGACGCGCGCGTACAGCAGGCGCAGATAGTCATAGATTTCTGTGACCGTGCCCACCGTGGAGCGTGGATTTTTCGACGTAGTCTTCTGGTCGATCGCGACTGCGGGAGAAAGACCGTCGATGCTATCGAGGTCGGGCTTGTTCATCTGCCCGAGGAACTGGCGCGCATAGGCCGAAAGGCTTTCGACGTAGCGACGCTGGCCTTCGGCATAGATGGTGTCGAAGGCCAAGCTCGACTTTCCGCTTCCCGACAGGCCGGTGATCACAACCAGTTTGTCGCGCGGGATGGCCACGTCGACGTTTTTCAGATTGTGCTCGCGAGCGCCGCGTATGACGATGGAATCGCTTGCCACATCAAGCCCCTTTTTCCGAGTATGCGAAATTACAGCGCCACGATTGTAGCGCATGGCGGAACAGAGCCGAACAAAAGTACGTGATTTCCTCGGTTCGTCCAAAACGGGTGCACAAAATGCGCCGCGCTCTGTGACCGACGCCCTTCGAAGCGCCGCGCAATCGCGCTGCGACCGACAGGCTTCGGCGCGACGCGCCGGGTGCCATTTACATCCCCGGCTTCACCAGGCCGCTCTCGTAAGCCGCCACGACCAGCTGGGCGCGGTCGTGCGCATCAAGCTTGCTCATGATGCGCCCCACGTGCGTGCGAACGGTGGCCGGCGAGATGACGAAATCGGATGCAATCTCTTCGTTGCTCATGCCGCGGCCCACCATGGAGAGAATCTCGCGCTCGCGCTCGGTCAAGCCGTCAATAATCGAGCCGTCGAAACGGGACTTGCGGCGCGATTGCGCATAGGTCTCGACAAGACGGCGGGTGATGGAAGGCTCGATGAGCGCATCGCCCTGCGCGACGACGCGCACCGCGCGAGCAAGCTCTTCAGGCTCCACGTCCTTGAGAAGAAACCCGCTCGCCCCCGCCGCAAGGGCGTCGTAGACATATTCATCCAGGTCGAACGTTGTGAGGATCAAGACGGCGGTATGCCGCGTTTCGGAATCGTCGGAAAGCAGGCGCGTTGCCTCGATCCCGTTTTTCCGCGGCATGCGGATGTCCATCAGCAGCACATCGGGACGCATCCTTTTGGCGAGCGCAACCGCATCGAACCCATCCACAGCCTCCCCCACCACCTTGATGCCGGGAAACGACGAAAGGATGAGACGAAACCCCTTACGCACCAAATCCTGATCGTCGGCTATCGCCACGCGAATCACATCTGGAGCGTTCGTACCCCTAGAGTCCATACCGACCGCCTTCCAACGGTATCTCAGCCTTCAGCACGCACCCGCCGTGCGAACCGTCTATCGAAAACACGCCGCCGAGCGCTTCGATGCGTTCCTTCATCCCTTCGAGCCCGTGACCCGGAGCCGATGCGGCAACGTCGTCTGCGAGCCCTACGCCGTCATCGGAAAAGACCAGGGATGCCTGCGTTGCCGTGGAGCGAAGGAGGATGTCGACCGAGTTCGCCTGCGCATGGCGGACGGTGTTCGTTGCCGCCTCCCTCACCAGGGAAAACAGCGCCATATCCACGATAGCGGGAACGTCTTCTCTGCGGTAGCCCTTCGTTGCGCACGTAACCCCCAAAGAAGCCCTCCAAAGGTATTCGACAACATCGGCCAGACGCTCCGTGCCTTCAGAAGGGGCGGTCTCGGGCTTTTCGTCCCCTCGAAGAACGCCGATCATGGAGCGTATCTCGTCAAGGGCGCCTTTCGACACGAGGCGAATATCCGCAATGGCTTCCTTCGCTGCAGCAGGGTCTGAATCGACCAGGCGCTCGGCGGCGGCGGCTTGGATAGCCACGGCAGAAAGAGAGTGCGCCGTGATGTCGTGCACGTCGCGCGCGATGCGCACGCGTTCCTCGGCGACGCGGCGAGCGGCGAGCTCTTCGCGGCTTCGCTCGGCCTCTTCCAGGCGACGGTGCGTTTCCGCCATGTAGGCCCGATACGTCCTGAGGGCGAATCCGGCAAGCGCCGCAGCAACGACGAAGATGAGGTTCTGCGTGCGCATGACCGTGGCAAGCGTCTCGCTCGGAAGAGGCGTAGGGGCAAGCAGCATCACCGTTGCCGTAAGAAGGCCGGCAACGACGGCGTGCCGCCTGTCGAGCAGGTAGCTCAGGCTGCACACGGCCACCATGGGGCCGATTGCCGAAAGGGCGAATCCGGACATGTAGCCGCTCGAGAAAAAGAAGCACGCGAGAACGATTGCAAGCGTCGGCCACGGCGCCACACGACGAAGTACGAGCGGAAGCGTCGTGAAAGCCAACGCACCGTAGGCGTACATGTTGGGAACGATGTTGACAAGCCCCGCCATCTCCCGAAACGGACCGTCCACGTAGATGACCGACGTCGACGCGAGAAAAAGCTGCCCGCAGCCGAACAAAAACGCGATCAAGGCGATGCCCGCATCGACGACCCAGTCGCTGACGCGCAGGACATCCTCTTCCGCAGGACGGGCGGCATCGAGAAAGCGGCGCTGCTGAGCGTCGTCGGAAAACGAGGAAAGCCTCTGCCGCAGGGTATGCATCGTGTTTTTCATCATCACCTCATGCTAAGGCAGGCATCCGCCGCATGCCATACCGTATTCAACGTAACCTCGCGCTTTGCGTGCGGGGCTAACCGCGCGGATGGGCTCGATGGTGCTCGCTTTTCAAGCGCGCTGGGGAAACGTGCGTATAGATCTGAGTCGTGGACAGGCGGGCATGGCCGAGCATCTCTTGAACGCTGCGCAGGTCAGCCCCGCCCTCCAAAAGGTCGGTCGCAAATGTATGGCGCATGTCGTGAGGGCTCAGGGAGGCATCCAGGCCCGCAAGCAAGAGGCTCTTCTTGAACATCTTGCGCAAGGCGTCGGTCGTCATCTTATTGCCGCGCGTCGACACGAAGAAATGCGGGCATTCCTTGCCGCCCAGCAACGCAGGACGGGCGATCCACGCATAAGTGCGCATGGAGTCCACGGCAAGATCGTGCAACGGAATGATTCGCTCCTTGCCGCCTTTCCCGAATACCTTGGCCTGCTTGAGGTCGAAATCCACATCGCAAGCAAGCAGGTCGGAGGTCTCGGAAACGCGAGCTCCGCATGCATAGAGAAACTCGAGGATAGCCTTGTTTCGCATATCCTCGGGTTCGTCGCTTCCCGCATACGCGCCGAGCAGCTTCGCCATCTCGGCGGCAGATATGACCCGCGGCAGGCGCTTCGCCGCCTTCGGCCCCTGAAGAACGCTTACAGGATCCGATTCCGCATGCCCACGCGCGACCGCCCAGCGGAAAAAAGAGCGAAGCGCGGAAAGATGCCTGTTGATGGTACGCCGCGAATATGCGGCGCGGTCGAGCTCGGAGAGGTATCCGCGCACCTCGCGATGCGTGGCGCCCAAAGGATCGACCCCCGCCCGATCGGCCCACGAACCGTAGCTTGCAAGGTCGGCCCTGTAGCTGCGAACGGTATGCGGGGAGGCGTTTCTTTCGGCCTCGAGCATCGTGCAGAATCGGTCGACGAGCCCCGCGTAGCGCTCGTTCGCCTCCGACGAATCCTGGGGCATGGCCTAGAGCACCCCCGCTTCGCGCAGGTCGTCAACGTACGCGCGAAGCGCACGTTCTCCACGCTGGGCATAAGCGGCGTAACGCTGCTGCTTATTACGGATGCGCTCGGCGAAAGGCTCCATAATGCCGAAATTGACATGCATCGGCTGGTAGTCGCAGGTGTTTTGATCGGTGGCGTAAGCGAGCAATGCCCCGAACGCCATGTCGCGAGGCATGGGCGGCATGGTCGACCCCGACAGGTCGGCGTAGACGCACAGAGCCGCGTAAAGACCCGACATGATGGCCTCGCAGTACCCCTCCGTTCCCGAAAGCTGACCCGCTATATGAAGAGGCACGGGGCAAGAGGTCTCGCGCACGCGAAGCGTCGCATCGAGCAGCTTCGGAGCGCACACGAACGTATTGCGATGCATAACGCCGTAGCGGGCGAATTCGGCATGCTCCAACCCTGGAATCATGCGAAAGACGCGGCGTTGCTCGGGAAAAGTCAGATTGGTCTGGAACCCAACGAGATTGTAGGCGGTCAAATCCGAGTTTTCGGCGCGAAGCTGCACCGCCGCCCAGGGGCGACGGCCCGTTGCAGGATCGGTAAGCCCGACCGGCTTGCACGTACCGAACCGAGGAGCGTCATGGCCCTTGCGGGCGATCTCTTCGATCGGCTGACACGCCTGGAACAAGTCGTTCGTCTCGAAGTCCTTCTTGATGACACGCTCGGCCTTCAGGAGCTCGTCGATGAACGCATCGTAGCTTTCCTTGGTGAACGGGGCGTTCAGATAGTCCCCGATGGCATCCGACTCGTAGCGAGACTGCCTGAACAGCACCGTCTCATCAAGGGAGTCGGCCATGACGATCGGAGCCGCGGCATCGAAGAACGCGAGGTTCTCAGACCCCGTTTCGCGAGCTATCCATGACGCCAGAGCGTCGGAGGTAAGCGGGCCCGTGGCAAGAACGACGGCATCGGCATCCGACGGGGGCTCTTTTACCTCTCCCACGATGTAATCGATGTTCGGATGGTCTTTCACCAGGCGCGTCACACCTGCGGAGAAGACATCGCGGTCAACCGCAAGCGCCCCTCCCGCCTCGACACGGGCACGATGCGCCTGCTCGATGAGAAACGACCCCATGGCGGAAAGCTCCGCTTTGAGCATGCCCGCGGCGCTTTCCGGCTTCATGCTCTTCAACGAGTTCGAGCAGACGAGCTCAGCGCAATCCGACCCGTGATGCACCGCCGTCTTCGTTTCGGGGCGCATCTCATACAAGCGTACATGGACGCCGCGCGAAGCAAGCTGCAAGGCCGCTTCACTTCCGGCGAGGCCGGCACCGATGATGTTCACTGTTTTTTCCATCGGCAAAGCATACCACAACGCTCTTCGGCCCCATCGACGCAGCGAACGCCACACAGCACGCACGCATTCGAACCGAGACAGCCGCGATGACGGCCCCATACGGCACGCATACCCGCGCCGAGAGTGCCGTCGCACAGCTCGCACGCGTCTGAGCGAGACGACGAGACTCAGGTGGCGCGCATGCACCCGAACCGTCCGTCGGGAAAACGCTCTATGACCCCAAGCGCCTCGAGTCTGCCCACGCACGCCATCAAATCCCCCACCGTGGCAAACGGACCCGATTCCCCCGTTGCGAACTCTTCCACAAGCTGCTCGAGACGCATTGGGTCGGCGCGCAAAGCGCCTATCACCAGACCGCCCGCATCGTCACACGCCTTCAAAGCCGAAGAACTACCGCCTGCCGAAGGAGCAGCGCAGCCCCCTTCCTCGCGGGAAAAGAGCATCGTCAGCTGCGCGGCGCGACCGTTCGGATGCGCCTTCTCGGGGAAAAGCCTCGTCAGAAGCTCCTCGAATTCCGCTTCGTCCACCACTGGACCCGCTCCCTGGGCAATAAGCGCATTCGACCCGCGCGACGTGGGCGAGAAGATGGACCCAGGCACGGCGAGCACGTCCTTGTTCGCGGCAAGGGCCTCGTCCGCCGTCGAAAACGTACCGCTAGGAACCCCCGCCTCCACCACGAGCGTCGCACGGGCCAAAGACGCTATAAGCCTATTGCGCGCCCGAAACGTATACGGCTTGGGGGGGAAGCTCCACGGATGCTCCGAAACCACCGCCCCGCCCGATTCGACGATGCGGTTGAAGAGCCTCTTGTTGCACGAAGGGTACACGACGTCGCAGCCTCCTCCCAGAAACGCCACCGTCCTGCCTCCTGCCTCGATGGCCGCCTCATGGGCGTATGAATCACAGCCGCGCGCTCCGCCCGATATGACGCAGATTCCCATGCGGGCGGCGGATCCGGCAAGCAGGCGGGCCGCACTTCTGCCGTACGGTGTCGCATTGCGCGCGCCCACAACGGCGAGACCTTCCTGCAGCGCCTGAATATCGCCGATAAGATACAGCGTCTCAGGCGGCTTCGAAAGGGTTTCGAACGCTGCGGGGTATTCAGGATCGCCACGCGCTATCTCGAACCGTGGGCCCGCTATGCATGCGGTGCCCGCTTCGCGGGCGGCAACAGCCCTCGCGCTCATCGCAACCACCTCCTGACGCTTTCCTGGACGGGGCCATTCCCGGCCCTGTTCACCTTCCGCACGAACACCGTCTCCATCACGAGCACCCCCTCATCCTGAAACCAATCGCCTCGACAAGATGGCTTTCCCCCACTCTTTTCGATTCGCCCATGTCAGCAATCGTGCGCGCAACCGACAGCACGCGCGCTATGCCTCTGCCCGAAAGGCCTTGCGATTTCGCGACCGACTCGAGAAGCGTCTCCCCGGAAGAATCGAGCCTGCATCGAGAAAGCAAAGAAGCGGTAGAATCCCCATCCTCATCGCCAAGAGCCTCGATGCGCCATCGGGCGAATTCGCGCGCCGCGCATACGCCGACGGACAGCTCGGCAGAAGTTGCTCCCGCACTTTCGCCACCGTGGATGATAGAACCCGGGTCGCACCTCCACACGTCGATATGCATGTCTATACGATCGAGCAACGGGCCGCCTATGCGCCCTTGATAGCGGGACACCTGGGAAGGGGTGCACGTGCATGCCCGTTCAGGGTCGCCGAAATACCCGCACGGACACGGATTCGCCGCCGCCACCGTCATGAACCGCGCCGGCATCTTCACGCTCCCGTCGGCGCGCGTCACCGTGATGGATCCTTGCTCCATAGGCTGGCGGAGAGCCTGCAGGGCCGCAGGCGAAAATTCCGGAAGCTCATCGAGGAAAAGGATCCCTTCGTGCGCAAGGGAGATTTCGCCCGGCCTGACGGGCGTCCCCCCGCCGACCAGACCTGCCATGCTTGCGGAATGGTGCACGCAACGAAACGGCCTCGCGCCCGCGAGAATGGCCCCGATAGGCTCGCCCGCTACCGAATGGACCATAGCCGCCTGGATGCGCTCCTTTTCGCCGAGGGGAGGCAGGATGGAAGGCAGCGCCTTTGCAAGCATGGTCTTGCCCGAGCCCGGAGGCCCCATGAGCAGAATCCCATGCCCTCCTGCCGCCGCGATTTGCATCGCCCGCTTCGCCGCCTCGTGGCCGCGTATCTCGCCGAAATCGAGCAGCGCCCGCCCCCGCTCATAGGCTTTCGGACGCAAAGGAGCAGGATCGAGCGTGCGCAGGCCCGCCAACGAGCGGAAGCCGAATTGCTCGATCCCTTCAAGAGGCGCGCAATCCTGCGAATCGCACGAAACGGCGAGGCTCAGCCCCAGATCTCGCGCGCACGAAGCGTACGCAATCACCCCTTTCACCGGGCGAACCGCCCCTTCGAGAGACAACTCTCCCGCCCAAAGGTATTGCACGAGCTTGCGAGAATCGACCTGCCCCGTGGCGCCGAGTATGGCCGCGGCTATGGGAAGGTCGAATCCCGCCCCCACCTTGCGAAGTGACCCAGGAGCCAGATTGACCACCACTTTATCCTGGGGCATCGTAAAGCCGCAGGCTCTGATGGCGGCGCGGACGCGCTCCTGCGACTCGCGCACCGCCGCATCGGGCATTCCGACGATCGTCATGCCCGGAAGCCCGTTCGACACCACGACCTCCACGTCAACGGGCAATGCAGCCACTCCGACGATCGTCGCCGATTTCAACACGCACTGCAGATGCATTCAGCACCCCGTTCCGAAAGCGTTGATGTAATGGCGAACCAGAGCGCGGCCGTTCGGCAAGGCCAAAATGGATATTACGTCGAAGCGCACGCGGCATTCCATGCCGTCGTAGTCCGCCAGGAAATACCCGGCTATTCGCTCGTAGCGCGCACGCTTCTTCGGCGTGACCGCCTCGCTGGGAAGGCCGTGCTTCAAGCTTGATCGCGTTTTCACCTCGACGAACACCAAAGTTCCGTCTTCGTCGCGAGCGACGATGTCCGCCTCGCCGGCAACGCACGTCCAATTGCGTTCCAAAATAATGTAACCGCGACGTTTGAGCAGCTCGCAGGCAGCCTTCTCGCCTCGATCGCCAAGACTTCCTTCGAGAGGATCCCCCGCTTCCTCGCAGTCTTCGCACGGGCAATCCCAAGGATGGCCCGCAAGATCGGAGGAGCAACCGCGCTCTTCGCAGTCGAAACAGCCCTCTTCGCCCCACGGGTCTTCCCCGTCCTCTGGCCACGGACATACGCCTGCCATGTCGAGGACGGTCCTTTCCCATTCCTCAAGATCGAAAAACTCCACGCCGTCTTCGCAGATGTGCGCCTTCTCGAACGCCTCTTCCGCACGCCTTGCGGCAGCGCGCTCGGCGACGACTCTACTTTGCGCACGCGCCATGCGGGCCTTTGTCGAGCAGCGCCCTTCGTTATGCTCGCCGCCATTCGCGCGAACTTCCACATGCACATCCGTCTTCGTTCCCATACCGGCCTCCTGTCTCTTGGGAGAACCAAGCATAGAGCCAGGTGGTTTTCTCTTTTTGGGCGTACAGGTCGCGCTTTCTTGCGCGAAAGCAACGCCGACCTTGCGGCTCGCGGCCGAACCCCTTGCCGAAACCGGGCCAAAACCAGCCAAGCGGCTTCATCGAACCGAAGCTTCGCAGAAAAAAACGCCTCGGAGCCGAAACGGATGTATGCCACCATCCGTTCGGCTCCGAGGCGTTAGCTGCTTCGAAACGCTTCCCTCGGCTAGAAAAGGCTCTCTTGTGTCCAGGCGCGACAAAACGACGCGCGATGAAGAGGGCTGAGGCCCAATTCCAAAATGGCGGAGATATGCTCCGCGCTCGCGTAGCCTTTGTTGCTTTCGAATCCGTATCCTGGAAACTGCTCGGCGTATTCGCACATGAGAGCATCGCGCTCGACCTTCGCGATGATGGACGCAGCCGCAATGGAAGCGCACTTCGCGTCGCCTTTGACCACGTTGCGCTCACGCGAATCGATGCCGAGCGGATTGCCGTCAAGAAGCACGCAGTCCAAGACGAACCCCCGGCCTTCGACGGCCGCGACCGCGCGGGCGAACGCTGTGCGCAACGAGGCCGACATACCGTGTTCATCTATGAACGCCGGCGCAATGTGCTCGATATCCCATGCAAGGGCGATCTCCTTGACCTCTTTCGCGATGCGCTCGCGCTTCTCAGGGGGTATCTGCTTCGAATCGTTGAGACCTTCGATCCGAGGATTGTCGGGCAGCACTACGGCGGCCACCGTCAAAGGGCCGGCAACCGGGCCGCGACCCACCTCATCAAGGCCCGCAACCAGACCGGATTCGCAAAACTCGCGCTGGAACGCGTACATGCCCTCAAGGCGTGCGCGCTCGGCGTCTTGCGCATCAAGACGCCGAAGCGTCGAGGCGAGGGCCTGCTTGACCCCTTTGCGCTCATCGGCCGCCAAGGCTCGGGCCATGGCCTCGTACGCTTCGCGGTCGGCCTCGTGCAGGGCCTGTTTTATCTCTGCCAGTGTGCGCATTGCGCTACGCCCTTTCGTAATCGCCCGGGTTGCGTGCAGACGAACCCCTCGCCCCGATCGAAACGCGAACGAGCCCTCGCCCGAATCATGCCGCGGATACATTCCCTCCCCGAGGCATAAGGCCCTTACGAGAAAAAAGGCCCGCCGAAGCGAGCCTTGCGGTAAACGACTTAGAAAGCCTTTTCCTTGATTTTCGCAGCCTTGCCGACCTTGTTGCGAAGGTAGTACAGCTTGGCGCGACGAACGGCACCGTGACGAACGACCTCGATCTTGTCGATCTTGGGAGAGTATACCGGGAAGGTACGCTCGACGCCGACGGAGAAGCTGATCTTGCGGACGGTGAAGGTCTCACGGCAAGAATGACCGTGACGACGGATGACGTCGCCCTGGAAGACCTGAATACGCTCGCGGTTGCCTTCCTTAATGCGATAGTGAACCTTAACGGTGTCACCGACGTTGAAAGGAGCAACTTCCTTGATCTGCTGCTGTTCGAGTGCGCGAATGATATCCATGTTTCGTTTCCTTTTCATTTCGTTTGCAACGACGTGGCCTAAGCGCTCTTTCGGGTTCGACCTGCACGTTCGCACGCGAGGCATCGCACGCAATGCCTGAATCGGCCGAGCCCTTAAAGACCCTGGACTGTCTGGCACCCTAGCAGAGGTCGGATGGAAACGCTGCGGACCACATGTGGTACCGTTTGCTCCGACATGAAACGGCGCGCTTGAGAAGCCGACGTAGAAGTATAGCAGGATAGCCGCGTCCGATAAAGGCTTTCTTTCTGTGTTTCCAGTAAAAGCCCGTCCGAAATACGCAACATCATTGCCAGAAGCCTGCCTTCTTGCCCCTTTGCCTCGAAGCGCCGTTGCCTCGAAGGCGATGCCTATCTGATTCCCGGCAGACCGAACCCGGCAAGCATCTCACGCTCGCGAGCCTCCATCTCCTCCGCCTCTTCGTCGGAATGGACGTGGTCCCATCCGCACAGATGGAGAAGACCGTGCACCAAAAGCACGTAAAGCTCCTGCTGGGGCGTAGTGCCGAACTGTTCGGTCTGCGCACGCGCAACGTCAGAGGCGATGATGATGTCGCCGAGCAAAAACGGCTCGTCATCAGGCACGCCGGCATCTTCGTAGGCGCCGCCCTCGTCAAAATCGTCGTCGAATCCGTCACATTCGAAGGAAAGAACGTCGGTCGGTCGGTCGATTCCGCGGAATTCCCTGTTCAGGCGATGGACTTCCTCGTCGGTGGTCAGCGTGATGGAAACTTCGGTGGTTTCCGGCTGGCCTTCCTGGGCCAGCACGTAGCGGGCGATCCCTTCGATATCCACCCCTTCGGCGATATCGGCCCCGTGTTCGATTTCAACGGCGATGTTCATCGACTACCTCTTTCCGTTTCCCATTCCTCCGCATTCGTACATCACCAGCGCAGGGGCGACCACGCCCGCCGTCTCGGTGCGCAGAATAGACGGACCAAGCGTTACGGGCCATGCGCGGCTCCCTTCGGTAAGCGTGTCCACCTCTTCCGCCGAAAGCCCCCCTTCGGGCCCAACGACCACCGCTATGCGCGCATCGCGAGGGTCTACCACCCCGCATTCGGCAAAGGCCGAGGCGAGCGCACCAGCGATGGTAGACGTTGCCGGACACTCTTCCCAGCATACCAGCACGGCCGTCGCGTTCTTCAGAAACGCCGCCGCTTGCGAAACCGTCATGGGGTCGCATACCTCGGGAACGGATAGGCGTCCGCTCTGCATGGCAGCCGACTTGGCGATGGCGCGCCAACGCTGCGTTTTCGAAGCCTTGCGCTTCTCGTCGAGCTTGACGACCGAGCGCGAGCAGGATAAAGGAACGAATCCGGCGATGCCGATTTCCGTGGCGTGGCGCACGATGTCGTCCATCTTGTCGCCCTTGGCTAGGCCCTGGACCAGGATGACGTTCGGCTCGTCCGCCGGAGCCTCGAGGCGCTGCGCGATACGCACGACGATATCGCCGGAATCCGCCGAGACGATCTCGCACTCGAAGTAATCGCGTGCAGCGTCGACGACGCTAATGTGCTCGCCCACCCCTAGACGAAGCACTTTGGCGTGCTTACGGTCGTCGGCGGCAAGACGCAAGGCGAACTCCGCCTGGGTTTCTTCTGCAACAACCTGGTCGTCAAGGAAAAAATGATGAAGAGACACGGCTTATCCTTTCGGCTAGCACCCGAGAAACATCGCCCATGCGGCGGGAACGAACACGATGCCGGCAACGGCCACACTTGCAACGGCGAGAATGAGCGCAGCTCCTGCGGCGCAATCTTTCGCGCGCTTGGCGAGCGGATGGATGTCGGGCGACGCGAGGTCGACCACCGCCTCGATGGCGGTATTGACGCATTCGGCGGCAAGTACCGCACCAATGCAGATGACGACGGCGGCCCATCCCCATAGAGGCACCTGCAGCAGGGCGCACAGAGCCAAGGCGCACGCCGCCGCCGCTATGTCAACCTTGAAATTACGCTCACCCGCCGCAGAGATAACACCTTGCGCAGCGTAGCGAAACGACTTGAAAAACTTGTTCTGCGCCTTCAGATCGAGTCCGCTCGGCTGTCGTTCGCTCATAGCACACACTCCACGACATCTCCCGGCAAAGTCTGCGCGGGCGCCGCGATCGTATGGTAGCTTTCCGTCGTCGCAACGCCGTCCGTTTCCACCAAAACGTATTCGACCGTTCCCTTGCGCGCAGCAAAATCATCCGCCCGCAGCTTGGCCCCCAGCGCCTCGAGCCTTTTCGCACGGTCGGCCTTCACCTCGGGCGCCACCTGGTCTGTGCGCTTAGCCGCGGGAGTCCCTTCACGTTTCGAGTAGCGAAAGACATGAATCTTCGAGAATCGACACGCCTCTGCCACACGACACGTTTCCAGGAAATCCTCTTCGGTTTCGCCCGGAAAACCTACGATGATGTCGGTCGAAAGCGAAAGGCTCGGAATGGCGGCGCGCAGCTTCGCTACCAGACCCTCGAAATAGTCGGCCTTGTACGGTCGCGCCATTTCCTTGAGCACGCGCGACGAACCCGACTGCAAAGGCAGATGCAAATGGCGACAGATGCGCCCGTTCGAACGCGCCATGAGGTCGATCAGGGCGTCGTCGACATCGCGCGGCTCAACAGACGAGACGCGAAAACGCACCGTGTTGGGAGTTGCTTCAAGGAGGGTTTTTAAAAGCCCCGCGAGCGTGGCGCCTTCGAAGCGATACGACCCCAGGTTGATACCGGTCAGGACCACCTCGCGCGCACCCGCTCCAACCAGCGTGCGCACCTCTTCGACGATATCGGGAAGCGGACGGGACCACGCCTTGCCGCGCGCTACGTGCACGATGCAATACGTGCAGGCGTTGTTGCAACCGTCTTGCACCTTCACGCCGACGCGCGTCGGAAACTCGGCGCCCACGCGCAAAGACTCGGACGCGGCAACCGCCTCGTCAAAAAGACTCGTCAGCCTCCCTTTGGGAACCACCGACACGCGTTCGCTCATGGACGCGTACGTATCAGGGTCGATGGCCGCTGCGCAACCTGTCACCACCACGCGCGCAGAATCGTTCGCGCGCAGCGCCTGGCGCACCGCCTTGCGGGTTTTCTTCTCGGCCTCCCCCGTCACCGTGCAGGTGTTCACGATGATGAGGCTCGCCTCCGAAAGAGGGACGCACGAAGCGCCCTGGGACAGCAGACGAGCTGCAAAGTCGTCGCTTTCCACGCGATTGACCTTGCAGCCCAGGTTGACGACATGAAACGCACGGCCACAGCCGTCGAGGATTTCAGCCACGTCTCGCACCTTAATTGAACGCATCGCGCAAACGCTGCAGGGGGCTGCGCGCGTCGGCTACGTCTTCGCCGAATTCCTGCGCCACCTTCTCGAGCAGTTCGCGCTGCTTCTTGGTGACCTTCTTCGGAATGAGCACGTTGATATGCACGTACATGTCACCACGCGAATCGGAGTTCAGGCGCGGCATGCCCATGCCCTTGACGCGGACGATTTGCTCGTTCTGGCACCCTTCGGGAATGCGCACCTGCACCTTTTCGTCTTCGAAGATGCCGTCTATTTCGATTTCCGCACCAAGCGTCGCCTGGATGAAGCTGATGTTCGCGCGCGCATGGAGGTTGTCCCCCTCGCGCTCGAAGAACTCGTGCGGCTGAATGCGGCACGTCACGATGAGGTCGCCCGCCTTTGCGCCATGCATGCCCGCTTCGCCGAAGCCGCCCGCGCGCAGCTGCTGGCCTTCGCGGATGCCTGCGGGAACCTCCACGGTGACGTGCTGGCGATCGGGGATGCGACCCTGGCCCTCGCATTCCTCGCAGGGGTTCTCGATGACCTTGCCCGTGCCGCCGCAGTTGCGGCAGGTGCTCGCCGTCTGCATGTCGCCCAAGAACGTATGCTGGACCGTCACCACGCGTCCGCGGCCTCCGCATTCGGGGCAATCGATTTCATGGCCGTCTTCGCCCATGCCCGTGCCGCTGCACGCTTCGCAGGGGGCGAGGCGGTCGTAGACGATTTCCTTTTTCGCGCCCGCCGCCACTTCTTCAAGCGTCAGACGCAGGCCGACGCCCATATCGCGACCTTCCTTGCGTACATTCGCCTGGCCGCCGGCAGCACCGCCGAAGAAGCTCGAGAACAAATCGCCCATGCCGCCGAAGCCGCCGCCGAACAAATCGTCGAAATCCACATACTGGTATCCACCGCCGCCAGGACCCGACGCCGCGCCCGGAACGGTGCCGAAGCGGTCGTACTGGGCGCGCTTCGTGGAATCGGAAAGCACGTCATAGGCTTCGTTGAGCTCCTTGAAGCGCTCCTCGGCATCGGGCGCCTTATTGACATCGGGATGCAGCTCTCGCGCCTTGCGACGGAACGCCTTTTTAATCTCATCGTCGGTAGCGGTCTTGGACACGCCAAGAATCGCGTACAGGTCTTTTGCCATAACGATTGGTTACCTTCCTATTGTCTACAGGTCGCGCAATGCGCTTCGCGCGGCGCGAACAGCCTTGATGACCTTCGAATAATCCATACGCGTCGGACCGATGACCGCGACGACGCCCGATGCGTCGGACGGGCCGTACTGGGCCGCCACCACGGAAACGCCGGAAAGCTGGCTCGCATCGTTTTCGCTGCCGATGCGCACCTCAAGGGGATTGCCCGAGCTTGCGACATCGTCGAAAAGATGCATGAGAACGGTATCGTCCTCGAGCACCTGCAGCACCGGCAGCGCTGCGGCGGCGTTGCTGAATTCAGGCTTGCTCAGAAGCGACGAGATGCCCAGTCTGTGAGCACGGCCCGATTCCTCCACGTCCACGCAAGTCATAAGCTCGTCGATGACGACGTGCGCGAGAGGACTCGAAAGGGCATCGCAGACCTCCTGCGCCCCGATGCCGCGGACTTCCGACATGGACTTGCCCGAAAGAACCTCATTCAAGGCGTTTTGAACGCTCGCAAGTTCGTCGGAGGCGACTTCGTCGGCGAATTCGATATGGCGATCGAGCACCTGGCCGTCGTTGGTGACCACGACCATCAGAGCACGGTGCGGCGTGAACGAAACGAGCGAGACCTGCTTGACCGACGTGGCGAGCAGCGAAGGCGCGAGCACGATGGAGAGGCAATCGGTCAGGCGGGTCAACGCCGCCGACGTCTTGTCCATCAAATCATCCATCTTCGCAGCCGCATCGCGCAGCTCGTCAAACGCATCGCCCTCGGTTTCGTCGCCAAATTCCCTCTCGAGAAGATCGTCCACGAAGGCGCGGTACCCCGCGTCGGTGGGAATACGCCCCGCCGAAGTATGGGGAGACGTCAAATACCCTTCGTCCTCAAGCACCGAAAGTTCATTTCGCACCGTTGCGGAGGAAACGCCCAGGCTATAGCGGTCGACGAGCGTGCGCGAGCCGACGGGCTGCGCATGAACGATATAATCCTCGATAAGGGCTTGAAGCACCTTCTGTCGACGATCGGACAACACGAGATGTCAGACCTCCTCCATACGCTACGGCGCAACGATGCGCATTGAATCATACAAACGTGATTCTAGCAGCCTTGCATCGTGAGTGCTAACAACGACGCGCAATCGTCACGAACGCGTCATTTACGCCCGTCAAACGCCGCTGAGATATTGCGCCTCTTCCGCCTCGATGCGCGTGCGGTCTTCGAGAAGACGCTGCAACACGGCGTCGAAGTCGTCGATGGTCACGCATTGGTTCAGATCGCCCCGAGCACGGGCGGCACCGGGAATGCCTTTCAGATACCACACGACATGCTTGCGCATATACACGAGGTTGTTCCCCATGCGCTGAGAAAGAAGCTCCGCATGCCGATGCGCCATGGCCACGCGCTGCTCGGCGGAAGGCGGCGCAGGCTCGTCCTTGCCGCAAAGCGCAGCTTTCACCTGAGAGAACAACCACGGATTACCCTGCGCGGCACGACCGATCATCACCGCGTCGCACTCCGTCTGCCGCACAAGAGCCACAGCGTCAGAGCCGTTTTTCACGTCTCCGTTGCCGATTACGGGAATGCTGAGCGCACGCTTGACGCGCGCGATGACGTCCCAGTCAGCAACGCCAGTGTAGAACTGGGCGGCTGTGCGGCCATGAACCGCCACGGCAGCCGCCCCGGCGTCTTCCACCATGCGGGCGAACTCGACCGCGCAGTCCTCGCCTGCGCAATACCCCTTGCGAAACTTCACCGTGACCGGATGCTCAACCGCCCCGGAAACCCGGCGCACGATATCGCATGCCAAATCGGGAGTCTTCAGCAACGCGCTGCCGTCGCCCTTCTTCACGATTTTCGGAGCCGGGCATCCCATGTTGATGTCTATATACGCGAGCGCATCGCCCATCTGTTCTTCGACCCATGCGGCCTCGCGGGCCATGGTATCCGGCTCATGGCCGAACAGCTGCACGGCCACCCGGCTTTCGTTGGAAGCACGGTCGAGCAGATGGCGCGTCTTCTCGTTGGCAAATGAAAGCGCCTTCGAAGAAACCATCTCGGTATAGGTAAGGTCCACCCCGCATTCAACGCACAGCTGGCGAAAGGCGATGTCGTTCACTCCCGCCATGGGGGCAAGCAGCACGGGAACCGCATCGGAGGAAACCTGGTCCGGCAAAAGACTACGGAGCCAGCTCATAGAGCCTCCCATACAGTTCGTTGCCCAGAAGCCATCCCCCGAACGTGGGCATGTAGCGGCCGTCTTTGCGCTCGACCAGATTGTCGCGCACCATGCCGCGATACACCTCGAGCACTTCGGGAAGAAGCAGCGCCGCTTCACGGACCTCGTCCTCGGAGACGCCGCGGCACATGCGCATCTTCATCATGAGGTCTTCTGCCGCCATTTGCCTGCGGTCAAGGTCGTCAACCACTTCGCCGTCCTGCACGCGCATACGACGCGCAGAGTTCTGCGTCATGGTGACAGCGGAGGTACCCAGCCCCAGGTAGGGAACGCCCGTCCAGTAGGCTATGTTGTGCCTGCATTCGTAGCCTTCTTTAGCGTAGCTTGCCACTTCGTAGCGATGGAACCCGGCGGGCGTGAGCTCGTTGGGAGCCATGGCCATCATAAGAGCCTCGTGTTCTTCGTTGACATCTTCTATCTCACCGGCATCCACCATGTTGCGGAAAGGCGTGTGGTCCTCGATCGTCAGAGGGTAGACGCTCACATGGGTGACTCCGAGATCGATAGCTTTGCGGAGGCTTTCGAGGAACATCTCGGGCGTCTGCCCCGGTATGCCGCACATCAAATCGACCGAGACGTTTTCGAAACGCTCCTGAGCCATGCGAACGGCCTCTTCGGCACGCGCTCCGTCATGCACGCGGTCAAGCGTCTTGAGCAGACCGTCGTCGAAGCTCTGCACGCCGATGGAAAGGCGGTTGACGCCCAACGCATAGATGTCTCGGACGAGCTCGGGCGTGATGCTTTCAGGATTCGCCTCCATGGAGCATTCCACATCGGGCGTCAAGTCCATGGAAACCCCGAGCGTGTACAGCAGGTTCGAAAGATGCTTCGAGCCGATATAGGAAGGGGTTCCGCCGCCGAGGTAGACGGTCTCTATCGCGGAAAGCTCGCCTTCTTTCGCCTTGCGGCGGATATCGAGAATGAGCCGCTCTATGTACTCGCCGATTTCTGGGCTATCGCGGTCGACGGCGCGCGTGGCGAAATCGCAATACGCGCAGCGATGCTTGCAAAACGGAAGATGGATATAGAGCGCTTTGTAGGGATCGTGAGGCATTATTCCACCCATCTGATGACGTCTTTACGAACAGGAACGCGGAGGTCATCGGCCGCATAGCCAAGGGCCGCAAGGCCGTGAACCTCGTGATTTTCGGGAATGCCGAACGCATCGAGCTGTGCACGAATACGAGCGTCGTCGCATATCCCCTCGAGCTGATTGATCCAGACGCTGCCGATGCCGAGGCTCGTAGCGGCGAGCATCATGTTCTCCATGGCGCAAGAATCATCCTGCTTGCCCCATGGGCTTTCCTTGACATGAGAGACGATGACGATGGCTGCGGGGCAATACATGTCATAGCCCTCCCGGCCGAGGACCTCGCCAATAACGCTCGCCAAAACGGCGATGCGCTTGCGATCAGGCACAACGGTAAACGCCCATTCTTGCCGGTTCATGCCGCTGGGAGCCCAAAGGCCGCAGGCGACGATGGCCTCAAGGTCTTCACGCGCAATCGGCTCGTCTGTGAACGAGCGCACGCTTCGGCGCGCGAGAATCGTCTTGATGGTTTCGTTCGTCTTCATAAACGCCTCTTTCTCGCTGTCTTTCGCGGGAATTATAGACCGCACCCGCACGGAGGATCCGCGAATGCTTCCCGCGTCACGAAACGAACGCGAAGCGCGATCGAAACGCGCGCTCCGACACGAAGCAAAATGCACCCCGCGAGGCGCGCCGTGCCATGGATGTCCCGTCCGCACCGCGGCTTTCCGGCGGATGCCTAGAGATAGATGCGGGAGCCTTGCCTCTTCGAATGCTTTGCCGTGAAAACACCCGCCGCCATCTTGAATTTGAGGCCACGCACCGAACGTCCTTTCAGAGGGCAAACCGCAACGCATCGCATACACGAGATGCATCGGGCGGCATCGATCGACTTCGGATTCTCGAAGGAGATGGCGCCCACGGGACATTCGAGAGCGCACCGGGCGCAAGCAGTGCACGCTCCCACGATTTCGGGAATGAACGGCACGCCCCCGAATTCGCGGTAAGGCCGAGAGCCCGGCACCTCCACGGCGGACATATCGTCGCACGAAGAGGCGGACGAGAGCTTCTCGTTCGTTTTTTTGGCGAAAGCGTCTATGTCCGCGAAATCGGCGGCATCGGGCCGGCCGGATGCAACCCTTTCGAAGATGGAATGCTGCGCGACGAATGCGGCCGCGGAAACAACGCGGAAGCCGACCTTTTCCACCGCATCGGCAAGCTCTAGAAGCGTGTCATCGATATCCCTATTGCCGTACGAAACCACCAAAACCGCGCAGGCGCCGTTGCCTTCGCACGCCGCAATCTTCTCAAGCACGGGAGCGGGAACGCGGCCTCCGTACGACGGAACACCGAAAACCACAAGATCGCCCGCATCGAATGTTTGATTGACCTGGCTTTTTTCGCGCGTGATGTCGAACTCTTCCGCATCGATGCCGAAAGCGCGGCAAAACCGCCTTACAATAGTCTTCGTCGACCCCGTGGCAGAAAAGACCACGGAATACATCTTCTTCGTCTCCATAAGCGCACCCTTTCGACAGCGGCGGCCCCGCGCCATGCGGAGCCGCCGCGAAAAAGACCCGGTCTATTCGTCCACCTTAAGGATGGCCATGAAGGCTTCCTGAGGAACCTCTACGTTGCCGATGGCCTTCATGCGCTTCTTGCCGGCCTTCTGCTTCTCGAGCAGCTTGCGCTTGCGAGAGATGTCGCCGCCGTAGCACTTGGCCAAGACGTCCTTGCGCTTTGCGCGCACCGTCTGGCGGGACAGAACGCGCCCGCCGACCGCCGCCTGAATAGGAACCTCGAACATCTGCTGCGGGATGATTTCCTTGAGCTTCTCGCACAGCACGCGGCCGCGGTCGTACGCCTTGTCCTTGTGGACGATGAAAGAGAGCGCATCGATCGGCTTACCCGAAAGCAGGATATCGAGCTTCTGCAGCGCGCCCGGCTTATAGCCCAGATACTCGTAATCGAGGCTGGCGTAGCCTTTCGTGCGGCTTTTGAGCTGGTCGAAGTAATCCAAAATCAGCTCGGACGACGGAATCTCCCATATCATCTCCACCGTGGTGGTGGACAGGTAGTTCATGGTCTTGAACGTTCCGCGATGCGCGACGGTGAGGTCCATGACCGCGCCCACGTAGTCGGGCGGAATCATGATGGTCGCCTTCAGGTACGGCTCTTCAACATGATCGATATGCGAAGGGTCCGGCATATCCTGGGGGGAATGAAGACTCACCATGTCGCCGTTGGTTTTGTACACATGGTATTCCACGCTCGGGGCGGTAGCGATCAGATCGAGCCCGAATTCGCGCTCGAGGCGCTCCTTGATAACCTCCATGTGAAGCAGCCCCAAGAATCCCACGCGGAACCCGAAGCCGAGCGCATGGCTATTCTCCGCTTCCCAGATAAGCGCGGGGTCGTTGAGGGAAAGCTTCTCAAGCGCCTCCTTCAACGGCTCGTACTGGTCTCCGTCGATCGGGAACAGACCCGTATAGACCATGGGCTTGGCCTCGCGATAGCCCGGAAGCGGCTCTTCGACGCCCCCGACCTTGGAGGTAATCGTATCGCCCACGCGGACCTGCGATACGTCTTTCAAGCCGGTGACCAAATATCCTACTTCGCCGACCGAAAGCTCAGGAAGCGCAATCTCGGCGGGACGGCGCGCGCCCACCTCTTCGACCTGCATCTCGGTTTTCGCGTTGACCAGACGAACCGCATCTCCTTTTTTAATCGAGCCGTCCACGACACGAATCAAGGCGACAACGCCACGGTAGGCATCGAAGTAAGAGTCGAAGATAAGCGCGCGCAAGGGAGCCTTCGGATCGCCTTCGGGAGAAGGAATCATATGGACTACGGCCTCGAGGAGGTCGGGGATGCCCGCGCCGGTCTTGCCGCTGGCGAGGATGGCATCGTCCGCAGGAATAGCGAGGCCGTCTTCGATTTCTTCCTTCACGCGTTCGGGCTCGGCAGCGGGAAGGTCGATTTTGTTGATAAGCGGGATGATTTCCAGATCGGCGTTCATCGCCATCATGGCGTTCGCGACCGTCTGCGCTTCCACGCCCTGGGTGGCGTCCACCACGAGCACGGCGCCTTCGCATGCCGCAAGACTGCGGCTAACCTCGTAGGTGAAGTCCACATGACCCGGCGTGTCAATCAGGTTGAACTGATACTTCTGACCGTCGTCGGACGTGTAGTCCACGCGCACGGCCTGGCTTTTAATCGTGATGCCGCGCTCTCGTTCGATATCCATGCTATCGAGCAGCTGTTCGGTCATGTCGCGCTTCGAAACCGTTCCCGTGAGTTCGAGAATACGGTCAGAAAGCGTAGACTTGCCGTGGTCGATATGGGCGATGATGCTGAAATTTCTGATAAAGCGAGGATCGGTTGCCATGATGTCCTATACGTTCCTTCGATGTCACGCGAATAATTGAATAGCGTCTTTAAGGTGCGCATCATATCCTGCAATGCGCACAGCGTATTGTATCGTTTCAACGGCAAGGCGCGAAGACGAACGGCTCTTTATGCCTCGGCAAGATGGCGCTCGATGGCCTTTTTGAGCTCGTCGATGCCCAGTCCGCTTTCCGAAGAGCATGCGACGACCTCCGTCTCGGGACCGAAAGAAAGCTGCTTTCGCAGCGCGGCCTTCTGACGCATGATCTGCGATTTGCTTAGCTTATCCGCCTTGGTGAGAACGATCATGAACGGCAATTCCTCCTCTTTGAGGAATTCAACCATCTGCACATCGAGCGACGTGGCAGGATGGCGAATGTCGATCAGGGAGACCACGAGCGTGAAATTGCGGTCCTGCTCGAAATAGCCGTTGATCATCTCGGCCCAACGCACCTTCTCGGATTTCGAGACCTGGGCGTATCCGTACCCCGGAAGGTCTACGAAATGAGAGTTTTCGGCATTAAAGAAATTGATGGTAGACGTCTTGCCCGGCTTCGAAGAAACCTTGGCAAGCTTCTTGCGGTTGAAAAGCTTATTGAGCAAGGACGACTTGCCGACATTGGAGCGACCCACGAAGGCGACCTCGGGACGCGTCGAAGCCGGAAGCTGCCCCGACGTTCCGTAGGCGGCAGCAAAACTGACATTATGGTAATTCATCGGTTCTCCTGTCTTGGATTTCGCCTGTTATGGTACCCGATTCGATGCGGCTTCCCTCAAAAAACAGGAAACAGGCATGCGACGACGCGGCACGAGCGCTGTGGACGACCCGCCAGCTCTCCTGGATGACGCCGCATAAAAAGAGAGGCCCCGATCCCTCGGAGCCTCCTTCCCCTTAAAAGTGCGGAAATACCGCGAGATGCTTATTCAGCAGCTTCCTCGGCCTCTTCGGCGGCCTCGGCAGCAGCAGCCTCGGCGGCAGCCTTTGCCTTTGCCTCATGAGCAGCAGCCTCGGCCTTCAGGGTAGCCTCGCGGCGGACTGCCTTCTCCTTGGCAGCAGCCTCGTAAGCAGCCTGACGCTCGGCCTTCTTGGCAGCCTTCTTGGTGCCGCCCTTCACAACCGGCATCTTCTTCTCGCGCTTAGGAGCAGCGGCGATGTCTTCTGCGGTCACGACGGTGTTGGCAAGAGCCATGACGCCGCTCTTGCGGTTGGCAGCCTGGTTCTTGTGGATGACGCCCTTGGAAACAGCCTTGTCGAGCAGGCGGCATGCATGCTGAGCGGCAACGTAAGCCTTGACGCCGTCTTTGGCTGCAACAGCCTCGCGGACCGCGCGGACGGCGGTCTTCAGCTCGGACTTGACTGCGCGGTTGCGCATGCGAGCTTTCTCGGCGGTCAGGATACGCTTCTTCTGACTTTTAATGTTTGCCACAGTTCTTTCCTCCAGTTGCATTGGGGTGTAACGAACAGACGAACCTGTTCGCTTCGCGGCCTTTTTGCCGCATGCTTGCACGTATGTACGCCCTCATCGGCAGCACCGAATCACCGGGCGCGACGGGCATGTGGACAAGGCCCGCATGGCGCACAAGCGACGATATACTTTATATGAAACAACTCCCCACGTCAAAGGGAAGTTTTGCAATTGGAGGAAATTCCCAGATATTCTGCATCAGGCACGAAGCGTATCGAGCAGCCACCGAAGAAACGTCTCATCCGGATCCGATCCGGTTTTCATCATACGCTCGCATTCGCGAACGCTTGAGAACGCATGGCGCAGCTCGGAGGGTTTCCATCGCCTAGCCCAGCCCATGTGGTTTTTCACGCGCCACTCGGGCACTTTCAACTGGGTCGCAAGGGCTTTCGTCCCGCTTTGCCCGCGGGCCGCGAGCGAATGCGCCGTCACAAGCTCGCGTAAGCGCGTCGCACACATGCCGACGAGCGCATAGGGAGACACGCTGTCCATCTTCGACAGAAGGTCTATACAAAGCCACATGTCGCGGGCGGCAAAAGCGTCCACGAACTCCCACGGCTTCACCTCGGCGGTGCGGCTCACCATGGCATCGACCTCGGCTACGCCAAGGGGCCGTCCTCCCGCCGTATGGGAGAGGGCGAGCTTTTTCAGCTCGGCATCCAGATGAACCGTATTCTCCCCTACCAGCTCGATCAAGTGCTGCGCCGCCGCGTCGTCGAGCGTGATACCGTGCGTGACCGCCATGGCGCGAACGGTCTTGGGAAGCTCGTATTTCTTCATCGGCGCGCAGTCGATAACCGCCTTCTTGCCCACGGCGGCAACAGCCTTGTACAGGCGTGTATTCTTCGCGAGCTTACGAGCCACAAGGCACAGCACCGTGCTTGGTGACGGCTCGGAAAGATACGTCACCAAGGCTTCGGCGTCGGATTTCTTCAGGGCATCGGCCGCATGGACCACCACGAGGCGGACATCGCTCGCGAAGGGAACGGTATTGCAGGCAGAGACGATGTCATCGCCCGAGGCCGACTCCCCGTGGAAGACGTCGTGGTTGAAATCGATATCCCCCAATTTCGCAATGCGGGCATGAAGACGCTTCAGCACGGTCTCGCGCTTGAGTTCATCTTCTCCGTTGATGAGGTATGCGGGCAAAAGAGCATTAGTATCAGTCATAGGCACAGTATAGCGCAGGTCGCCTCAGGGCTTCTGAGCGAACACCGAAACCCTATCGCCCTCGAACCGACAGGTTACGTCCCCCTGCGTGTCGGTGCGAAACACCTCGGCGCCCGATCCCTCGAATTCGCTCAAAGCCTCCTTAGAAGGATGCCCGTAGCGGTTGCCTTGGCCTGCGCTTATAAGCACGACCTGGGCTCCGGTTCTTTCCGCGAATCCTTCATCGACCCCGGCCTTGCTTCCATGATGTCCCGCCTTGAACACCTCCACCGCGCCGATGCACGCCTCGTCCATCATCGAGCGCACCTGGGCGGCCTCGGCATCCCCCGTCAGAAGGACGCTCGACTCGGGGCTGCCGTCCGCCTGGGCGTCGAACGAGACCAGAAGACAGAGGCTGTCCGCGTTGCCTCCCTCCTCTTCAAACGAATACGGCCAAACGACCGTGCACGTGAATTTTCCCACGCGTACCGTATCGCCCACGGTCACGCCTCGCACGCGCTCGCCCCCTACGGCGTCTCGAGCGGCAGACAACAGCTGCATGCAATCATCGCAACCGCAGTCGAAGGTTTCGGAAGAGAGCAGCACGTCTCCGGCGATATTCGCGGACAAAACGCCGAGGCAGCCGCAGTGGTCGTCGTCGTGATGACTGATAGCGACGCCGTCAAGAGACGAGACCCCGTGCCGCGCAAGCGCCGAGAGCAGCTTCTGCTCCTGGTTTCCCGTATCCACCAGCAAGCTCGCTCCTTCGCTTCGTATCAAAAACGCATCCCCCTGCCCCACATCAAGCATCACCACCTCGTCTTTCGCCACATGCGGCACCACCGCCAGATACGCAACGGCCGCGGCAAGCACGAAGCACAGTCCCAAGCGCAGCGCCCTCGCACTTGGATCGGGCCACCGCGCCCACAAAAGCCCCGCAACGCACGCGACGATGAAACCGACTGCAAGCATATCCCCTGCAACGGGAATGCAAGACCAGGAAAGCCGCGCGGCCGCTTCGGCCCCGGCGCAAAAAACATCGGCTCCGCGCGCGAGAATGGCAAGCGCCGCCAACCCCGCAGCGGGCGCAACCGCATGCAGCCCAAGAGCAAGAAGCCCTCCCGTAAGAAATACCGTGAACACCGGAGCGGCAATCAGATTGGCAAGCGGGGAAAGAAGAGGAAGACGAGAAAAGACCGCCACCGTTGCCGGCAATATGGGAAGGCTCGCCGCAAACGTGAGGGCGAACGCATCGCAAAGCGCACGGGCACGCCCCGAGCACAGCTTCTCCATCCAGAAGGAGAACAAAGGGGAGAAAACGATCACCCCGAGCGTCGATGCGGCGGAGAGGAAAAACGAAAGCGACAGGGCGTTTTCGGGATGAAGCGCGATGAGCACGCATACGCACGCCCCCAACGCCGACAACGCATGCGAGCGCCTCTTCGCCCAAATGGAAAGAACGACCACCGAAGCCATGACCGCGGCGCGAATCACGGGGGCCGAAAGGCCCGTGAAGACCGCATAGAAGGCATAGAAGAAGCATAGTGTCAGAGAAAGAAGCCTTTTAGAACAGCCGAGGCGCGTGAGCAAGGCCGACACCAAAGCCGCAACGACCGAAAGGTGCGAGCCGGAAACCGCCACGATATGAGCGAGCCCGAGCGCCTTCATGTCCTCGTACAGGCCGTCCTCTTCTAGGTTCAACCTGTCTCCCGCGGTCAGGGCTCGAAGCAGAGCGGAGCCCTTTCCTTCGATGGAGTCGAAGGCGGCGCAGGCCTTCTTTCTCAGGCCGGAAAGAATGGCAAGAGGACCCTGGTCAGGGGCGAGGGCAACATCATCCAGCCGAGCAGACGCCACAACCCCCTGCTGCGCATAGCGCATGTCGGACGCATCCGAGAAATCGGAAAACGACGCCTGCGCCGTCACCCTTTCCCGCGCCATGAATCGCACGGATCCTTCGTAGAGAATGCGCACATCGTAAGATTTCCCCGCATGATAGATGCGAGCCAGCGCGCTGAATCCGAAATCGCCTTGCCGCGCATCCTCCAGCAGCTCGAATTCGTAAACACCTGACTGAAGAGAATCGGGAATGCGCGATTGTCCAGGATGGTAGGTGACGAAAAACAACGCCGCGGCAACGGCCCAAACCACGAGGGCGCAGCCGAGAGTCAAAGGAAACGACGGACGAGCGGGAATGCTCGGCGCCCTTGAGACAACGGTTCCTTCGGACGTACTGCCAGCATCGCCCTTTCCGACACGGTCGTATTCGACGGCGCCCTCGTCGAGCATGCGCATCATACGCAGATGCTCCCTTTGAGCTTTTCGTACTTCTTCTCGCCTATGCCGCTCACGCGCTGAATATCTTCGACCGAGGCGAACGGCCCGTTCGCCTCACGTTCATCGAGGATGGCTTGAGCGGTTGCCGGCCCGACGCCGGGCAGGGAATCAAGTGCTTCGAGACCCGCCGTATTGATGTTGACAAGGCCGCCTGCGCCGGAAGAGCCCCGTGCGCCGGCGTCGGAAGATTCCGATGAAGGGGAAGACGAACTCGACGACGCTTCGAATTCTTCGACGGTGAGGACAAAGATCTGCTCGCCATCCGATACTTTGCGTGCGAGGTTGACGGATTCCTGAGAAGCTTCGGCGGCAAAACCACCCGCAGCTTCCACGGCATCGCGCACCCGAGCCCCTTCTTCGAGCTCATACACGCCCGGAGATGCGACGGCGCCGGAAACGTGGACCGCCAACGTCGGCAAGACGGCAGAATCCTGATCGGCGCCCGAGCGCTGCGACGGCTCCGAAGGAGACGCCGCTTGACTCTCTTCGGAAGCACCCGTGGTGCCCTCCTTCGCTTCAAAGGAGCCTTCGGCGTCCTCGGATGCTACGACCTCGAACGTGGGAGACTGCCCCGAAAAAGACACGAAACCCGCCACTACGCCCGCGAGCGCCGCGATAAGCAAAACGCCGGCACCAACCAGCGCCGGCGTGGGAATATGAGAGATATGAAGCCTTGATTTCAAGTTGTACGCGGAGCGAGGAAACGGCATAGCGAACATCCTTTGCACGACGGGAAACCTGTCCCCATCGTGCCAAAGCGACCTTTCCGCAACCTTGCCTCGCCACCGCGCCTTTTCTTACTCGAATCAGCGCACGCACCGTGCAAGACTCATACAGCGTTTCTCGTACGCACCGCGCATACAGCCGCGCTACCCGAGCAAGACCGTTCCTTGCGAAACTGCAGCGTCGGCATCAGCGACCCTTGAGCTGGATTGCGCCTGCTCGGCGGCACGGGCCGCATCGCGAACGCGGTATGACGAAGGGCAGCGGTATTCGTGCAGCTCGAGATTCTCCATGATTTCTTCTATCCACTCCTGCCACGGCAACGCCTCTTCCGCAGCCTCGACGTCCGCGATCTTCGCATGGGTTTCGGGACTGCGCGGCATGAACAACGTGCAGCAGTCGGGAGCAGGATTGCTCGAAATCTCGAACGTGCCGAGCTTTTGCGCATCGGCGATTATCTCAAGCTTGTCGCTGCCGATCAGCGGACGGAAGATCTGCATATCGACCGCCGCGTTTGTCGCCGCGAGATTGTCAAGGGTCTGAGAAGCAACCTGACCGAGGCTCTCCCCCGTCACCAGCGCCTTCGCCCCTTCCCTGCGGGCAATTCGCTCGGCAATCCTCATCATGAGACGGCGATAGATTATGATCCGCAGCGCAGGAGGAACCATTCCCGCGATATCACGCTGATAATCGCCGAACGGGACCACATACACGCGAGCTATGCCGCCGAAGCGCTCGAGAACATGGGCGATATCATCGACCAGATACTCGGATGTCGACGCCGTCTGGGGGCGGCCGGAGAAGTGAACGCCTATGCAGGTGGCCCCACGACGAGCCATGCGCCACGCCGCAACGGGAGAATCGATTCCCGAAGACATCAGGCACACGACCTTGCCCGCCGTTCCCACTGGCAAGCCGCCCACGCCGGGAATGCTTTGCGCGTAAATGTAGGAATGGCCCTGTACCACCTCGACGTGCACCTCCACGTCGGGATACTTCATCTTCACCTTTTTATCGGGGTAGCGCTCGCACAGATACGCCCCCACCAGCTGGTTCATCTCCATGGAGTCGATTTCGAAATCGGTGTGATTGCGACGCGCGACCACCTTCCACGTATCGAAGGCCCCTGCTTCAGAAAGGGCTGCATCCGCCGCAGCGTACATCTGGTCGAGCTCGCGGTCGCACACAAAGCCGCACGAAACGCGCGCAACGCCGGGAACGCGTGCGATAAGGTCTGCCGCCTCGGCGATTTCCGAGGCGTCTGCGGACGCCTGGTACATAACCAGAACGCGGCCGGAAATACGCGTCACCTTTTCGACGGGCGCATCCTCGAGCAAGGAGGAAAGATTGCGCATGAGATGGCGCTCGAACGTGGAACGATTGTGGCCCTTGAGTCCCAGCTCATGATAATGGACCAGGCTGATTCGCTGAAAATGAGGCATGGTGCTCCCTTATATCGTAAAAAGGCTCGCTAGAAGCGAGCCTTTAATAAGACACATTCACAAGCAGTGCTTAATGCTGAGAAATATCGATGGTCTCGGGGTCGTAGGAGACCTCGCCGCGGGCAATTTCGGAAAAAGCCATGGAAAGCGGCTTTTTGTTGTTTGCCTTGGCAATTTCGACGGCGCTGGAAAGCTGAATGGCGCGATCGCGCTGGCCGCGCATCATGTCGTTGATATCATGCGCGCGCTTCGATGCCAAAGAGCACAGAAGAAAACGGTCGTTGTCGGTGGCGTCCAACAAGACGTCAATTTTGGGATCGATGATGCTCATATAGATACGTTCCTCGTCTAATTCTCTGCTTGACGTTCGATATATGCCACAAGTTCATCCGTGCATATATCAAGATTGTCGTTCACGAATTGTATATCATACTCCATTTTCCGAGAAAGCTCTAGCTCTGCATTCTTCATACGCAACTCGATGCTCTCCTCGGTTTCCGTTGCACGGCCGCGAAGCCTTCGTTCAAGCTCTTCGAGCGAAGGAGGCTCGATGAAGACCAGGTGCGCGGAAGGAACCTTTTCTTTGATCTGGAAGCCACCCTGAACGTCTATCTCGAGAATGACTTGATTGCCTGCGGCAATGTGCTCCTCGACCATAGCTCTCGGCGTGCCGTATTTATGGTCGTGCACCTGGGCCCACTCGAGGAAGCCATCCCGTTCGGCCAGCGAATCAAAATCGGAATCTGACTTGAAAAGGTAGTGAACGCCGTCCACCTCCCCCTCGCGCGGATCGCGCGTGGTGGCTGAGATGGAAAGCCATGCATCGGGAACCCTCTCGATCACGCGAGAAACAAGCGTTCCTTTGCCAGCGCCAGACGGTCCGGACACGACGAAAAGATTCCCTGTACGCATGGATGCTCCTTTACGTTAGCGAAGACGATCGAGCAGAGCTGCTTCTTGACGCTCGCCAAGGCCCTTGAGACGGCGGCTTTCGGCGATTTTCAGCTCGGCCATGATTTTCTCGGCCTTCGCCTTGCCGTAGCCGGGGAGGGTTTCGATGAGCGTGGAGACCTTCATGCGGCCAACCACGGGGTCGTCCTTCATGCCAAGGACATCCTCCAAAGACAGTTTGCCGGATTTGAGGTCGTCACGGACCTGCGCACGCTTGATACGGGCGGCCTTTGCCTTCTCCAAAGCTGCCTGACGCTCTTCAGCGCTCAATTGAGGAATTGCCATTGTATTCTCTCCTTCGATATCTGCTGCCTCTCGATGCAGCGATACGGGATAATACCACATGAGACGCATGTTTCAACAAGTCTTGCCCGTATTTTCAATTACGGCGGCATTATCGTTGAAAATACCGCCGCACAAGCGTCGAGGTATGGATATTACGTGACACGGCGCATGCGCGCAATGAAACCTGCGTCCCTGGTCACACGCCTAAAGATCGGCAGCGATGGCATCAAAGGCGGCTGCGGGATCGTCCGCCTGCGTAATCGGGCGGCCCACCACGATATGGGAAGCGCCCGCGTCAAAGGCGGCCTTCGGCGTGGCAACGCGGCTCTGGTCGCCCAGCGCAGCGCCGACAGGACGCACACCCGGAGTAACGATCAATGCATCAGGGCCCAGCAGCTCGCGCAGCATGGCGGCTTCCTGAGGCGAAGCGACGACGCCCGAAAGGCCCGCCTCTTGAGCGCAGGCGGCAAGCGCCTTTACTTGCTCGCCGACTCCGCGAGAAACACCCGTCTGAGCAAGCGTCTCTTCGTTCATACTGGTGAGAACCGTAATGGCAAGGGTATCGGCCTCGGTGCCCGATTCGTCGACAGCAGCCTGAGCCGCCTGCATCATCGGAATGCCGCCTACAGCGTGCATGGTGATCATATCGGCGCCGGCCTCGACAGCGGAAGCCGCCGCGCCCTGCACCTGATGGGGAATATCGTGAAACTTCAGGTCAAGAAAGACCTTGAAGCCCAAAAGCTTGAAGATTTCGACGATCTGCGGACCCTCTGCGTAGTACAGGGTCATACCCACCTTGAGCCACTTTGCCTTGCCCTGGAGTTTTTTCGCAAGGTCGAGCGCCGTCTGGCGATCGCAGTCCAAAGCCACGATAACGCGGTCGGCACGCGGGGTGCTTTCGTAAGCTGCTAGCACTGGAGTCCTCCGATCAATTCGTTGATGTCTTTGACGCCTTGACGCTCGCAATACGCGATCATGCCGTCGAGTACGTCGTTTTCTGCATGGGGATTGACGAAGTTGGCCGTGCCCACGGCAACAGCGGTGGCGCCGGCAAGCATAAACTCGATGGCGTCTTCGCCCGTAGAGATGCCGCCCATACCCAGCAGAGGAACCTTGACGGCCTGATGGCACTGCCACACCATCCTCAAAGCGACGGGTTTGACCGCAGGGCCCGACAAGCCGCCGACGACGCGGGCGAGCTTGGGACGGCGGCGTTCGACATCGATCGCCATGCCCAAAAGCGTGTTGATCAACGAGATGGCGTCTGCGCCGGCCGCTTCGGCGGCGCGCGCGATTTCTGTGATATCGGTCACATTGGGAGACAGTTTCACGATCATCGGCTTGGTCGCCACTTCGCGGCAAGCAGAAACCACCGCGGTCACGCTGGGAACGTGCGTGCCGAAGGTCAGACCGCCAGCGTCGACGTTCGGACAGCTGATGTTGATTTCATACGCATCGGCTTGGCCGTCTTCCTCGAGAGCCTCGAGAACTTGCACATACTCCTCAATGCTGTGGCCCGAAACGTTCACGATGGAAGGAACCCCTTGGGCCTTAATCCACGGAAGGTCCACTTCGCACAGATGCTTGACGCCGGGATTTTGTAGACCGATGGAGTTGAGCATGCCGCTCGGCGTTTCGGCGATGCGGGGAGAGTCGTTGCCCTCCCATCCATTGAGCGAGACGCCCTTGGTGGTGACGGCCCCCATGCGGGACACGTCGACGAAGTCGGAGTATTCGCGGCCTGCGGCGAACGTGCCCGACGCGTCGGTTACGGGGTTGGGCATGACGAGCCCGCCCAGATTGACCTCGAGATTCAGCGACATTACCACACCACATCCTTCGCGTTGAAGACCGGGCCGTCCACGCAGGAGCGCTTCTTGCCCGCAACCGTTTCCACCACGCATGAGAGACACGCACCCACGCCGCACGCCATGCGCTTCTCCATGGAAATCCAACACGGCACCTGCGCGTCCTCGGCAATGCCGGCGACGGCGCGCATCAAGGGCTCGGGGCCACAGCAATACACGGCATCATACTCGCCCGTCGCAAGCGCTTCGCGCACCGGCTCGGTGCAAAAACCGGCGAATCCGACCGAGCCGTCATCGGTCGCCAGAATAGGATCGCGTCCAAGGAGCTGCGCGTAATCGGCGCGCGTGACCAGCATGGATTCGGTCTGAGCGCCCAGAATCACCTCGAAAGAGCGGCCCGCCTGCGCCAGCTCTTCGGCGAACAGGAACAACGGAGCCGCGCCGACACCGCCGCCGACGAGTAGGGTTTTGCCGTCGACAGGCTGCCACCCGCGGCCCATAGCGCCGATCAAGGCGCACTCGACGCCTTCGGCGTATTGCGTCATGAAGGCCGTACCCTCGCCTACCACCTGGTAGATGATCTCGATCGTGCCGTCTTGGACATTGAAGCGATACACCGAGAACGGGCGGCGAAGAATATGCGCCTCCATGCCGGGAAGCTGCATGTGGACAAACTGGCCGGGACGAATGGCACGGGCCATCCTCGGCGCCGCAAGCGTGATCTTATACAGACGAGGACCCAGCTGCTCGTTGGCGAGCACGCGGGCTTTCTCGTCGAAGTGTTTCGATGGGCTGCAATCACACATGTCGAAACCTTGTCTCTTTGAGTTGGACACGTATTGCGCGTGTTGAAACGACACGTTTCGGCACGCACGATATTATTGTACCCGCCTTTGCTCAAGCGGGACTCCACGTTGCGCGAAGTAGCAGAATACGCCGACATTGCGCATCGTCGCCGCAAGACCTCGCAGCGACTCTCAAAAGCAAACGTGAAGAAAGGGGACGCGCTTGTGCACGTCCCCTCTTGCCACGAAAGAAGTCGGAGCTCAAACCAGGAGCCCTACCGAAGAAGTGAGCGCTCGTTCGAGCTATTCGACGATTTCGCCGTTCTCAAGCGTTGCCACGCCGCCGACGAAGACGTCGGTCGCACGGCCTTCAAGCTCGAATCCGATGAAGCCGGAGTTCTTGGACTTCGAGACGAATTCGTCGTCGTTGACGGTCCAGGCAACCGTCGGGTCGAAGACGGTGATGTCGGCGACGCTTCCCTCCGCGATTTTGACGGGCTCGAGGCCGAGAATCTCGCGAGGAGCGATGGCCATAAGCTCGACCATCTCGGAATAATCAATCACGCCCGGCTTGACCAGGTTGGTGAGAACAAGCGCAAGGCTGGTCTCGAGGCCGGTCATACCGAAGGGGGCGTACTCGAACTCATGCGCCTTCTCCCATTCCGCATGGGGAGCATGGTCGGTGACGATGGCGTCGATGGAGCCGTCCTTGATGCCCTCAATCAAAGCCTCGCAGTCTTCCTGCGTGCGCAGCGGCGGGTTGACCTTGAGCGAGGTGTTATAGGTAGAATCGATGTCGTCCTCGGAAAGGAACAGGTGATGCGGGGTGACCTCGCAGGTAACCGGCAGGCCCTTCTCCTTCGCGGCACGAACCATATCAAGACCTGCGGCGGTAGAGATATGCTGGATATGCAGCGGACATCCCGTCAGCTCGCACATCATGATGTCGCGCGCGATCTGAAGCTCTTCGCCCTGCGCCGGCCAGCCGAGCAGACCAAGACGCGTGGAGACGACGCCTTCGTTGACCTGACCAGCACCGACCAGGCTTTCGTCCTGGCAGTGGCTCATGAACACCTTGCCGAACATCTTGCCGTAATCCATGACGCGGCGCATCATGCCGGCTTCCTGGATGCCGCGGCCGTCGTCGGTGAAGGCGACAGCGCCGCGAGCCACCATGTCTCCCATCTCGGAGATGATTTCGCCCTTGAGACCCTTGCTCATGGCTCCGGAGGGATAGACGCGGCACTTGCCCACCTCGGCGGCGCGGGCGATCATGTAGCTGATCACGACGCCGTTGTCGGCAACGGGGTTGGTGTTAGGCATGGCGCATACACCGGTGAAGCCGCCCTTGGCAGCGGCGCGCGTGCCGCTTGCGATATCTTCCTTGTGCTCGAAACCGGGCTCGCGCAGATGCACGTGCATGTCCACCAGGCCGGGAACAAGGTATTTGCCGGACAGGTCGCGAACCTCGGCGCCCTCGACCTCGATGTTCTCGGCGACGCGGGCAATCTTATCGCCTTCGATCAGGACGTCGACGACTCCGTCGAGCTCGACGGACGGATCGACGACGTGAGCGTTCTTAAGAATCAAGGCCATTGTCGGCACCTCCCAAAAGCAGATACATTGCAGCCATACGCACGCAGATGCCGGCGTAGACCTGTTCCAGAATGACCGAGCGCTGCGGATGGTCGGCCATGTAGCTGTCGAATTCGACGCCGCGATTGATCGGGCCGGGGTGGCAGATGATGGCGTCGGGCTTCATGAACTTCTCGCGCTCTTTGGTCAGGCCGAAAAGCTGGTGGTATTCGCGCAGGCTCGGGAACGGAGCGCCCTCGAGGCGTTCACGCTGAATGCGCAGCATGTAGACGACGTCGAGCTCGGTGAGAGCGGCGTCCAGGTCTGCGGTCACATGGTCGGCGCCGAGCACGTCGGGGCGCGCCGGCATGAGCGTGCCGGGGCCGATCAGCGTGACCTCTGCGCCCATGATCTTCAGCGCGGGAACCAGGGAGCCGCATACGCGGGAGTGTCCGATATCGCCAACGATGCCGACCTTGAGGCCGTCGAAGGACTGCTTATGCTGCCAGATGGTATAGAGATCGAGCAGCGCCTGGGTGGGATGCTGATGCTTGCCATCGCCGGCGTCGATGACGCAAGCCGGCGTATGCTGGGAGATGATGTGGGGAGCGCCCGCATGCTTGTCGCGCACGACCACCATGTCGATCTTGTAGGAGTTCAGGGTTGCCACCGTATCGATGAGGCTTTCGCCCTTCACGGTTGCCGTGGAAGAGCCGCCGAAGTTGAGGCTGTCGGCGGACAGGCGCTTCTCGGCGAGCTCGAAGGAGCTGCGCGTGCGGGTGGACGGCTCGTTGAACATATTCACGATCGTCTTGCCCTTCAGCGTGGGGACCTTCTTGATAGCACGCTGATTGACCTCATGAAACGCCTTCGCGGTTTCAAGAATGGTCATGATATCGGTGTCGGAATACTCCGTGATGTCAATAAGATGCTTATGGTTGAACGCCATCGCTATTCACCTCCGAGGGGTGCCGAGCCAGCACGCTCGCCCGGCTTCATGTCCAAAATCTCAACCGCCGACGTGCCGTCCACCTCTTCGAGGAAAAGACGCACGTTCTCGTCGCGGGAAGACGGGACGTTTTTGCCCACGTAGTCGGCGCGAATAGGAAGCTCGCGATGGCCTCGGTCGACCAGGACGGCGAGCTGAATGACCTCGGGACGACCGAGGTCCATGACGGCGTCAAGCGCCGCGCGGATGGTGCGGCCCGTGTAGAGAACATCGTCCACAAGAACGATGCGTTTGCCGTCGACGTCGAACGGAATGTGGGTCGCATGGATTTCAGGGGCAAAATTGGTCATGAAGTCATCGCGATAGAAGCTGATGTCAAGGCTGCCCAGGGGTACCTTTGCTCCTTCGATCTGCTCGATCTTTTCGACCAGTCGCTTGGCGAGCAGGTCTCCTCGGGTGACGATTCCCACAAGCGCGATATCCTGCGCGCCATGGTTCGCCTCCAGGATCTGATGAGCGATGCGCGTGAGCGAACGCTCGATTTCCACGTCGTCCATGACGACAGACTTCACCTGGTAGGTGTCTTTCATACACACTCTCCTCTCTTCGTATACGAGTGCGTACAGACTGACCTCGGTTGCCTCCGAACCCGGGCATAAAAAATGCCTTGGCCGAGGAGGCGAAGGCTTCGTGGGTGCCGTATGTTTGCGCGTGTTTGCCAGGCACCGTTCGCGCGGCCTTGCCGGTCTCTCTGTACCGTCTTAAAGGACGTTTGACAGTATAGCCGTTCCTCGTCTCGTCCGTAACCCCTTTTCATGAAAAAATGCATCCTCGTGAATATAGGAGGGCTTTTACACATGAGAGGCAGACATGCGCTCTCGCATCTCGGCGCCGTTCTCGGACCTTGTCACCAAAGCGTCATCGTTTCCTTAAGCTGCGACGGGTACACTTGAACGGCACGTCCGAATCACACGCATCCGTCCGATGCGCATTCTTCGTTTTTTCGTCGAAGCCAACGCCAAGTCGAGCCCGCCTCGGCGTGCGACGCGCGCAGCCGGCCGCAAGCGCTCCTGGCTGCAACACCCCGAAGGAGAAAGAACCATGACCAAGCACGCCCAAGACCTCGCGCCTTCCCTCGTACAGCCTTCAAGGAAGAAAATCCCTCTTGTGCTGAAGGTGTTCGGCATCCTGCTCATCGTCGTCGGCTCGCTCACCGTGGCCACTATCGCCCTTTCCGCCTTCGGAATCTCTGAAGGCTTCACCAAGTCTTTGTCCGACTACGACACCACCACTCTCGTCATCTTCGGCGTGGAAGTGGCGCTCACCGCCGTATCGGGCGTGCTCTATATAGCGCTCGGCGTGTATCTGCTGCGCAACAAGCGCCGCTTGGCACGGCATGCGTTGGAGACGCTCATCATTTTGGATATTTCCCTTTTCCTCTGCGATGTCATGGTCTACGGATTCAGCCTCCAGGGCATCATCGCATCGCTCATCCGCCTGGTTTTGGCCATCGCGCTCATGGTCTATATAGACCCCTCCCTCTCCGAAGAACGGGAGCTGCGTCGAAAACTACGCGACATGGAGACGAGGGAACGAGCCGAAGAAGGAACGCTCGGACGAGACGAGACCGGCAAGGGCTACATCGAACTCGACTTCTTCAACCTGTTCTGGATTTTCGTCGTATGCTGCGTTCTGGGCCTGCTCATCGAAACCGTGTATCACGCGATCGTCTTCGGTGGCTACCAAGACCGAGCCGGCGTTCTCTACGGACCGTTCTCCCCCATCTACGGGTTCGGAGCCGTGCTGATGACCGTGGCTCTCAACCGCTTCCACAATAAACCCATTGCGATTATCTTCTTGGTAAGCGCGATTATCGGCGGCGCCTTCGAGTACCTGACGAGCTGGTTCATGCAGTTCGCCTTCGGCATCGTGGCGTGGGACTACACCGGAACCTTCCTTTCCATAGACGGCCGCACGAACTTCGTGTTCATGTGCATGTGGGGAGTCCTCGGCTGCCTATGGGTCAAGTTGCTTTTGCCGCGCATGCTCAAGCTCGTCAACATGATTCCCTGGAATTGGCGCTACAGCGTCACCACCGTATGCGCCGCGCTCATGATCGCGAACGGCGCCATGACTTTGTTCGCCCTGGACTCCTGGTACCAGCGCGAAGCCGGCCATGAGCCCACCAACGCAATCGAGCGCTTCTGTGCCGAGCACTACGACAACGACTTCATGGAACACCGTTTCCAGAGCATGTCCATCAATCCTGACAACGCAACTCGCGTTTCCTAGAGGTACCCTATGCGCTTTCTCTCTTAGACCCACCTACCACCTACGGAAGGACGCCTGCGCATCATGCGAGAGACCGCCTGACGAAATCGTCCGGCCCCACATGAAAAAGCCGCCTACTTGGCGGCTTTTTTACGCAAGCGTAAAGGCGGGCGCCCCGCGTCCATGCACAACCGGATACGACATGGTACCCAATTGGGTTCGTGGTCAAAATGCACGTATTGGGAGAAAAACCGTCACCGCTTGCCGCCATATTGCTACCGTTTGCCGCCAATAGTTCTCAAAGACCGCAAGGCAATAAAAGAGCGCTTGCATTTTCCCTGTTCAGAGTGGCAATGATTCCCTGTTTACAACGACCGGGTTCCCCGTATCGTTCGTTATTGACCACAAACGCCGAAATACACGCATGCTGTTCCCCCTATAGACCCCTATTGACCACACGGACGAAAATACAGCCGCCGCAAGAAACTCAAGCGCCATGCGGATGGGCCAACCCTAATCAAGGCCCTGTCCAGAGGAATGGTCCGTCCGGAGGATTGCCTCGTCCAGAGGAATGGTCTGTCCGGGAAGATTTCCTCGTCCGGAGGAATGGTCCGTCCAGAGGAATTGATCCGTCCGGAGAAATGCCCTATCCAGAGGAATTGTCTCCTCAAGGTTCAGTCGTACTTATTATCTATACAACGTAAAATACGCTTTTGTTCAGGCTTTATTATATTTTTCAAACATGGCCCAAAATACCTAAAAGCCTGCGTTTTACGAAATTTTACAGTGTATATATTCGCAGTTGATATTAAAGAAGTCCAGCGAGACGGGTGTTCAAAACGAGGTTGTAATAGGTTGCAGCAGCAAGAAGCCCAATTCCCACCAAGACAGAAACAACGGCCCAGATTTTCTGTCGCTTCAGATAGGTATCTTTCGAAACGCCCATGGACAAAGCCCGGTTAAAGGCATAGGGCTGGGAAAGCACGGCGAACGCAAACGTAACCGCCGTAAGCGCCACGAGCACGACAACGCCGAGAACGACAGCAAGAGGCGTCCGCTCCGCTAAGGCGTTCACGAAACAGGTATCGGCCACAAGCCATAGCGGATAGAACGCTATAGACACCCAGAGCCCGTGGGCGCACCCCCAAATCGGCGGAAGAAACAGAGCTCCGATATTGAGCCGAGGAACGCCCGCGTTCATCTCCTCGACCTCTTTCCGGCGAAGCGCCTGCGCCTCCTTCTTAGCGATTTTCTTCGACATGTCCGGCCTCCTCGCCTATCGCACGCAATGCCACATCATCCACCATGCTCGTATCGCCGCACGGGGCGCCCTCCACGTTTCCGCCCTCGGTCGGCGGTACGAAAACCGTTCCGTCCGCGTTGCGAACCTCGACGCCAAGATCTATGAGCTGCGCGAGCACACAATCCACCAGAAGAGGCAGCGCGGCAAAAACATCGGGGGTAAGGCCTTCGGTCAGAGTGGCGGGGCTCATGTTTTCAACCTGCACCCCGAAGCACATTCCATCGCATTCGTAGCCCAGTAGCGTCGCAGCCTGAATAAGGTCGATAAGACGCAGATCGTGCAGCGACTGCATGATGCCGTGCCCGCCTATCTCGTCGGGGGCGAAGCGGTATACCGTACCGGGTTTCGCATCGGGAACATCGACCGCATCGACAGCAATGACGAAGTCGTAATCGCGCACGACGGGAAGAAGGTCCATGCTCATGCATCCGGCATCGAAAAGCGCCACGTTCTCAGGAAGCAAGTAGCGCTCATTCAATTCGTCGTATACGGCCGGACCTGCGCCGTCATCGAGCATGAGCCTGTTGCCCACGCACAGCACCGCTATCTTCATATTGCTCCCTACTCTCCAATCCGCGTCTCGAATACCGCCATCGTGTACGTTGACCTGAAGACCACTTCCCCATTCGGACGCGCTATGGAGACCTCCGCCACAACAGTGCGCTTCCCCGCATGTTGAACAACGGCCACAACCGACAGGTATTCGTCCGTGATTCGGGCGGGACGAAGAAAGTTCGCCGAAACGGTCATGGTCGCATTATCGTAGCCGTACGTATCGGCCGCACCCGAAGCGGCCTCGTCCGCCAGGGCGAGAAGAAAGCCCCCGTGAACGTTGTCATATTCGTTCGCACAATCGGCGCCGGGATACGCGCGCATCTCGAAACGCCCCTTTTCGACGAAGACGAACTCCGAGCGATCAAAGCCCCTCAGATTCCTGATATGGCTCTTGCAGCTTTCGATAATTCGTTCATCAAGCATAACGATTACCTTTCATGTTTCCCAAGCCCGCGCATACGCGAGCGGATGAACTGAAGTGCATCCTGCGCACAAGGCGAAAAACGTCCCGCCCCAAGGCATTACGACTCAAGAGCGCAAGACCTCTCGAGACTTGAGGCGCCGGGCCATCAGAACAGCCCGGAGACAAACAGGAAATCGAGCGATTTCAGGCGGGAGCCCACATGCTCGCGCACCCAAGATTGGCAGAGATGCAATATTTCAAATATAACCCTGCACGGAGGCTTTGAAGCCACGACGTCATCAAACGTCGACATAAGCAGGAAATGCGCCCACGATACGACTTCTACGGGAATACGCTGCGCATCCGAGAACAAAAGGCACCTCGAACAGACCACGCCCCCTTCCGCTGCAGAAAACAAAACGGTGTCTCGCGCCGTTTCCACGCACGATAAAGGCATGGAGACTCCGCAGCCGACGCAGCGGTCGAAACATGGGCGAAATCCTGCGAAGGAGAAGGCCTTCAACATAAAGGCGGCGCATATTGCCAACGCCCCCTCGGCATTGCAGGAGCAGGCATGGCCGAGCGCCGAAGAGAGGAGCGCGAACATCTTCGGTGACACAAGGTCAGGCTGCGTGAGACGCGATGCAAGGTCAACCACGGGAGCGCACGCCGCAGCATGCTGCGCGTCGAAGACGATGCCCTGATGGGCGTCAACAAGACGCACTTCTTTGACGATATCGAGATTCTTCCCCGACGCCATGAGAGCTTCCACTTCGGCAAAAATCTCAAGCCGGGAGGAGAATGCGGAATTCGGCTTGCGCGCGCCTTTGGCTACGGCGCGCACCTGGCGCCCGTCCTCGGCGAGCAAGGTCAGAATCAGATCCGATTCGCCCAGCTTCGTCTTGCGCAGCACAATCGCATGCAGAGAATACGTCGGCCCGGCCATTCTTCCTCCTTACGTCAAATCTCGTTCCGTCCGTCAAAGCACGCCTTTGGAAACCGTACGCCGCCGAAACGCGCTTCCTGACAACGGCAACCGCCGAGACGACCCGTTCGCTACAGGCCTGTGCAAGCGGATTGCTTTCCAACCTGGCAGCGGCCGCCGCCGAGACGGCCCGCTTTGCACCTGCGTCATTGGCAGGGTTCGGCAAACGCTTCCGGCAAGCCGTGCAACAAAACGGCGGAGCCCTTCGGCCCCGCCGTTCGATCACGCCCTCTATGCAACCATCCGAAAAGAGGCATTGCGATGGAAGCGACACGCAGGCTACGCGCGCGTGCGAATCTCCTCGGTGATTTCCGCGATGAAGTCCTCGACGGATTTCTGAACCGTTTCGTTGGAGCGGTCGCGCACGGAAATATTGCCCTCCTCGGCCTCCTTTTCGCCGAGAATAAGCATGTAGGGAACGCGGTCGATGCCGCGCGCCTCACGAATCTTGTAGCCGATCTTTTCATCGCGATCGTCGACGACCACGCGCACGCCCGCTTCATCGAACTTCTGAGCCACCGCATGGGCGTAGTCGCGGCTCTTCTCGGACACGGGAAGAACCTTCACCTGGATAGGAGCAAGCCACGTGGGGAACTTGCCGGCGAAATGCTCGATAAGGATGCCGATGAAACGCTCAACGGAGCCGAAGCACACGCGATGCAGCATGATGGGACGCTTCTTGGAGCCGTCGGCGTCTGTGTAGTCGATTTCAAAATTCAACGGCATCTGGAAGTCAAGCTGCACAGTGCCGCATTGCCACGTGCGGCCCAGGGAGTCTTCCAGATGAAAATCGATCTTCGGGCCGTAGAAAGCACCGTCGCCTTCATTGATGACATAATCCATGCCGAGCTTGTCGAGAGCGGTCTTGAGGCCCTGCTCCGCAGCCTCCCAATCCTCGTCGGAACCCATGGAATCCTCGGGGCGCGTGGAAAGTTCGACATGATACGTGAAGCCGAAGTTGTCATAGACCGACGTGATGAGGTTTGCCACGCCCACGATTTCATCGGTAAGCTGCTCTGGCGTCACGAAAAGATGCGCATCGTCCTGATTGAAGCAGCGCACGCGGAACAGACCGTGCAGTGCGCCTTTGAGCTCATGACGATGAACGAGACCGATTTCGCCTGCGCGAATAGGAAGATCGCGATAGCTGCGCGGCTTGGACGCATACACGAGAACACCGCCCGGGCAGTTCATGGGCTTGATGCAGTACTCTTCGTCATCGATCGTGGTGGAGTACATGTTGTCTTTGTAGTGATCCCAGTGACCGGAGGTCTCCCAAAGATGGCGGTTCATGATCTGAGGCGTGGAGATTTCGATGTAGCCCGCCTTGCGATGGATCTCGCGCCAGTAATCAAGCAGGGCGTTCTTGAGGATCATGCCGTTGGGCAGGAAGAACGGGAAGCCAGGGGCTTCGTCGCGCATCATGAAAAGGTCCATTTCGCGGCCGATCTTGCGGTGGTCGCGCTTCTTCGCTTCTTCGATCATCGTCAAATGGGCGTCGAGCTCTTCTTTCGTCGCAAACGCGGTGCCGTTCACGCGCGTCAGCATCTTATTGTTGGAATCGGCCTTCCAATACGCTCCGGAAGCGCTCGTGAGCTTGAATGCTTTGAGAGCCTTGGTGTAGGTGATATGGGGACCGACGCACATGTCGATATAGTCGCCCTGCTGGTAGAAGGTGATGCGGGCGTCTTCCGGCAAATCCCCGATATGCTCGACTTTATACTTCTCGCCACGCTCTTCCATCAGGGCGATAGCCTCGGCGCGAGGAAGTTCGAAAACGTTGAACTTCAGGTTTTCCTTCACGATTTTCTTCATCTCCGCCTCTATAGCGGGAAGATCGTCCTCGGAAAGCCTCTTGTCGCCCAGGTCGACATCGTAATAAAAGCCGTTGTCGGTCGCGGGGCCGTAGGCGAAATCGGCTTCGGGATAGAGGCGCTTGATGGCCTGGGCCATGATATGCGCGGCAGAGTGGCGAACGATGTGCGTTACCTCGTCCTGCGCGACTTCGGCGACAGAGCCGTCGTTGTAAAGGGCCTTCATGGATTATCTCCTCTCAAAATGTGAATACGCATAATCGATACCGTACATTCAAGCCGCGGGCCGAAGAAGCATCGGCGCCGCAGCAGGCGGGCGGTCCACCCGCATCGTTCGGCGAGACGGAACGTTCGCATCATGCAAAGCACGATGCGCTACAAGAAAAGCCGCCCGTCGAGGCGGCTTTTGCAACCAAGAACCGTTATCGCTCCTGCTGACGCGTAGCGCCTTGCAGAGGGGCTTTGCCGGCCGGATTTGCCTGAGACGCCGCCTGCTGATGCGGGTGGCTGGTAGTTCGAGCGCCGCGACGAGCTGGCGCCGCAGGCAAGGAGGTTGCGCAATACGGGCAGACCGTCCAGGAAGGGTCAAGAGCGTGACCGCATTTCACGCATTGGTTTTTCAGGCGCTGGTGGCAATTCGGGCACAGGATATAGTCCGCCTCAACGGGGTATCCGCAGTTGCCGCATTCACCGTACTGCATAAGCTGACGCTGTTTCAAGGCCACTTCCAGCTCCTGCTCGTCACGATCGATCTGCAGCAGCGGAGGACGCAAGAGGCAGTATGCGATGAGGCCGACTACGGGAACCAGGGCCACGATGGCCCACACGTACCACATGGTTCCGCGAAGATACGCATCGCGCACCACCCATACAACGGACAAAACGTACAGAATAACCAGCATGACGACGAAGACCGTCATGGCCATCTGCAGCTCAGGGGTCCATAACTGAGAGAGAATCTCGCTCATTTCGCTTCCTTTTCATAGCTCTCCGTAAACGGGAGCTTTCATTCCGCTTTTTACCGCCCATCATTGTAGCAAAGATATGGACCCTTCGCGAAAAGTACGAAAGATTCGATGACGAGTCGCCTGCTTCAGGTTACGGATAGACGGCATCGCAAGAAGGCATTGCATGCAAAGCCTTCCCAGGGGCCAAACGGCATGCTTCGAGACGCCGCCGCGCAAGGAGGCCGGCAACGAAAGACGCGCCCCAGGGGACGCGTCTTTCCATCCTATTCGTCATAAAGGATTCGGCTGCGGCCCGACGACCTCGCTTTCTGTGCGATGTCGTTTAGGCAAGTTCCTCAATCTGACTTGTCAGAAGGTCGATCTTCGCCTCGAGCTCGGCATGCTTCGCCTTGTCCTTCTCGATGATTTCGGGCTTGGCCTTCGCCAGATAGCCCGGATTCGAGAGCTTCTTCTCCACCTTCGCGATCTCTTTCTGAAGCTTCTCCTGCTCCTTGACCAAGCGGTCGCGTTCGGCCTTGAAGTCCACCAGACCGGAAAGCTCGCAATAGACCTCGCAGCCGGAAACGAGCGTTGCGGCACTTTCAGCAGGCTTGGAGGCCTCGGTGGAAACCTGCATACCGGAAAGACGTGCAAGGGACTCGATCAAAGCGCACTGCTCGTCGATCAAAGACGAATCCTTGTCCGTGGCGGCCTTCACTGTGACGGCAAGCTCCTGCTTGGGAGAAATGCCATAGCGTGCGCGAACGGAGCGAACCGCCGACACGATGCCGCACACCATGCCCATGGCTCGTTCTGCATCCTCGTCCTTCCAGCGAGCCAGGCTTTCAGGCTCGGGCCAAGACGCCATCATGAGGGCCGGCGCCTCGTCTCCGTGAGGAATCTTCTCCCAGATAGCCTCGGTCACAAACGGCATGGCCGGATGCAGCAGGCGCAAGGCGTTATCGAGCACATAGACCAGATTGCGCTGGACCTGCAGGCGCTGCTCGCCTTCCGCATGAAGCGAGGCTTTGGAGAATTCGATGTACCAATCGCAGAATTCGTTCCAGAAGAAGCCGTGCAGATCGCGAGCCACTTCGCCGAACTGGTAGGTCTCGATGCCCTTGGTCACGCTCTCGGAAAGCTCGGCCAAGCGCGAGAAAATCCACGCGTCGGCAGGGCCGGTCACGCGAGGCTCGCCCGGCGTATAGTCCTCGAGGTTCGACAGCACGAAACGGCTTGCGTTCCAGACCTTGTTCACGAAGGCGCGCGCAGCATCCGTGCGCGGAGAATCGATCAGCTCATGCGTCTTCGGGTCGATATTGGCGTCGAAACGCACGTCCTGGTTGTTGGTGACCAGCGTGAGCAGGTTGAAGCGCATGGCATCCGCACCGTACTTCTCGATGAGATCCATCGGGTTGACGCCGTTGCCCTTAGACTTGGACATGCGCGTGCCGTCTTTGGCCAGAATGGTGGCATAGATGACTACGTCATGGAACGGAATCTCGTCGAGGAAATACGTGGATGCCATGATCATGCGGGCGACCCACAGCGCGATGATGTCGCGCGCGGTGACGAGCGCTTTGGTGGGATGGTGACCCTCCATGAGCTCGGGCGTGTCCGGCCAGCCCTGCGTGGCGAACGTCCATAGCTGGCTCGAGAACCAAGTATCGAGCACGTCTTCGTCCTGACGGGTGGCAGCGCCGCATTTCGGGCAGGTGTGCACGTCCTCCATGGACGCGTCCATCCATCCGCATTCGTCGCAATAGAAGACCGGGATGCGGTGGCCCCACCACAGCTGGCGCGAGATGCACCAGTCTTTGAGGTTCTCCATCCAGGTGAGATAGCTTTGCGTCCAACGCTCGGGGTGGAATTTGATTTTTCCGCTCGTCACAGCCTCGGTTGCGGGGCCCTTGAGTTTCTCGACCGCGACAAACCACTGCTCAGAGAGCCACGGCTCGAGCGCAGACGGGCAGCGGTAGCAGTGCATGACGGAGTGGTCGTGCTCCTCCACATGGTCGAGCAGGCCATGCTCTTCGAACCAGGCAACGACAGCTTCGCGGCATTCCTCGCGGCTCATACCGGAGAACTCGCCGTATCCTTCCACCACGTGCGCCGTTTCGTCGAAAATGTTGATCTTCTCGAGGTCGTGGCGCTCGCCCATGGCGAAGTCGTTGGGGTCGTGCGCAGGCGTGACCTTCACGAAGCCCGACCCGAAGCCGGCATCGACGTAGAAATCGCTGAAGATGGGAATCTCGCGATCGACGATGGGCAGCTTGACGGTCTTGCCGACGAATTTGTCCTTCTCATGGTCCTGAGGAGACACGGCAACGCCGGTGTCGCCGAGCATGGTCTCAGGACGGGTGGTAGCCACGACGATGTAGCCCTGTCCGTCGACCGGCTCGGTCAGCGGATAGCGAAGGTGCCACAGATGGCCAGCCTCCTCTTTATACTCCGCTTCGTCGTCGGAAATGGCAGTGCGGCAATGCGGGCACCAGTTCACAATGCGCTTGCCGCGATAGATAAGCCCGTCGTTGTACCAATCGACGAACGTCTTGCGGACAGCCTTGGCATAGTCGTCGTCCATGGTGAAATGGGGATCAGAGAAATCTGCCGAGCAGCCCATGCGTTTGACCTGCTCGAGAATGTATCCGCCGTACTCATGCGTCCAATCCCAGCATGCGTCGACAAATTTCTCACGCCCAATGTCGCGACGATTGATGCCTTCTGCGGCAAGTTTCTTGTCGACCTTCGTCTGCGTGGAGATGCCGGCGTGATCGGTGCCGAGAATCCAGCGAGTAGAGCGGCCGCGCATGCGGTAAAAACGCACGATGGTATCTTGAATGGTGTCATCGAGCGCGTGTCCCATATGGAGCACGCCCGTAACATTCGGCGGCGGAATGGTGATGGTGCAATCCCCCACGCCGGGACTGCGGCGATAGTAATCGCCCGCGATCCATTTGTCGAGCATGCTCTGCTCGACGGATTCTGAATCGTAATTCTTGGAGAGCTCTTCCATATCCCCCTCTATTCTTCTCCCTTTTCGATCCCCTCGTCGGAATCGATCATGCCCTCTTGTTCGTTATCGACCAGCTGCTCGATAACGGGCTTGGTCTGCCCCGTGATATCGCTTTCGTGCAATACCACACGCGTGCCCGGCCCGTATTCAGGCAGGTCGAACATAACATCTTGAAGCACGCGCTCGCAGATGGAGCGAAGGCCGCGTGCGCCCGTGCCGTGCTCGACCGCCTCGTGAGCAATCGCACGCAAAGCGTCGTCGGCGAATACGAGTTCCGACTCTTCGAACTCGAACATGCGCGTGTATTGTTTGACCAGGGCGTTCTTTGGATCAATCAAGATATGCACCAGGTCATCTTCGGTCAGCTCATCAAGGGAGCACACGACCGGGATGCGGCCGACAAATTCGGGAATCATGCCGAACTTGTTCAGGTCCTCAGGCAAAACCTTAGAAAGCAGCTCGGCTTCGGCATGCTTCTTGCTTTCGGGCATATCGTTGGTGAAGCCGATGCCCGTCTTGCCCACGCGCTGCCCGATGATATCGGCCAGGCCGACGAACGCTCCGCCCAGGATGAACAGAATGTTCGTCGTATCGATATGAATAAGCTCCTGCTGAGGATGCTTGCGGCCGCCCTGCGGCGGCACGGCCGCTTCGGTGCCCTCAACGATCTTCAGCAAGGCCTGCTGGACTCCTTCGCCAGAAACGTCGCGCGTGATGGAGAGGTTTTCCGCCTTGCGGGCGATTTTGTCGATCTCGTCGATATAGACGATGCCTATCTGAGCGCGCTCGACGTCGAAATCAGCCGCCGTGATGAGCTTCAGCAGGATGTTTTCCACGTCCTCGCCCACATAACCCGCTTCGGTAAGCGTCGTAGCGTCAGCGATGGCAAAGGGAACCTGCAGCGTGCGGGCGAGCGTCTGCGCAAGCAGGGTTTTGCCCGAACCCGTAGGACCGAGGAGCATGATATTGCTCTTGGCAAGTTCCACATCGCTTTCGTCGGCTTTCTGTCCAAGACTGATGCGCTTGTAGTGGTTGTACACCGCCACCGAAAGTGCGCGTTTGGCCGCATTCTGACCCACCACGTGCTGGCTCAATCGCTCATAAAGCTCATGCGGCGTAGGCAGCGAGGCCAAGACCTGCTCGGCGCTCGGCGCCCCCTCTTCGGACTCTTCGCGCTCGAAATCAACCGCTTGATCATAGGACTTCGGCGCGCCGTCTTGCATGTAGCCGCCTTGGGACAGCACGTCGGAGCAAACCGAGATGCATTCATCACAAATGCATACGCCGTCAGGACTTTGGATCATGCCGCCTACTTGGTCGGCCGTTTTTCCGCAGAAAATGCAGCGCGTGTCTTTCGGGTCGATATTGGGAGAATCGGTATCGTTCGTTCGCATCGAGTTAGGCTTCCTTCTTCGTTGCAGCGCGCGAGGTGATGATCTCGTCGACGAGGCCGTAGGCCTTGGCCTCTTCGGCGGTCAGCCAGTGATCGCGCTCGGAATCGCGATGGATGGTTTCGACGGTCTGGCCGGTATGCTTCGCAAGAATGCCCTCGAGACGATCGCGGGTCTTGCGCATTTCCTCGGCAAGAATGTCGAAGTCGGTCTGCTGGGTACGCTCGCCCGAGCCGCCCATAGGCTGATGAATCATAATCTGGGAGTTGGGAGTGATGAATCGCTTTCCTGGCGTTCCCGCCGTGGTGAGCACCGAGCCCATGGAAGCGGCCATACCCAAGCATACCGTGGAAACGTCGCAGCGGATGAACTGCATGGCATCATAGATGGCAAGACCCGCGGAAACGCTTCCTCCGGGGGAATTGATGTAGAGGGAGATGTCTTTTTCAGGATCAGCGCTTTCCAGATGAAGAAGCTGGGCTACGACAATGTTGGCCACATCGTCATCGATGGCGCTTCCCAGAAACACGATACGATCGTTAAGCAGGCGAGAATAAATGTCGTACGAGCGCTCGCCGCGCGGCGACTGCTCGATAACGTAAGGGATGGTGTACCCATTGCGTATATCCATGATGGTCCCTTTCTGTAATACAACCATGGCTCGCCCCCTTCGAAAGGAGACGAGCCAGGCTAATGTAACACGATATTTCAAACGCGTCCTCTCGCGCATCGCACGTTTACCGTACAAACATACGTCGCGCCCTTGATGCACCAGGACGAAGCGTCATGCTATTCCTCAGCGGAATCCTTCTCTTCGGCCTTCTCAGCCTTCTTGGAAGACTTCTTGGCAGCCTTCTTCGCAGGCTTCTTCTCTTCGGCCTTCTCAGCAGGCTGCTCGACTTCTTCGATGTCGGCTTCCTTGAGCAGGGCCTCGAGAGCCTTGCCGCGCATGATGCCCTCGCGAACGATATGCAGACGGCCCTGAGACTTCCACTCGGCGAACAGCGCGTCGGTGTCTTCGGCACCGCTGTTCTTGAACTCGTCGAGGATGTCCTCGTCGGTCACTTCGATGCCTGCGTGACGAGCCCATGCGTCGAGAGCAAGGTTCTCCTTGACGTTGTCGATAGCCTGGAGCTTAACGTCTTCCTTGAAGTCTTCGGGGGTGATGTCCTGAGCCTTGAGGTATGCGTCAAACGTCGCACCCTGATTCTGCAGCTGAGTGAAGAATGCCTGAAGCAGCTCGCGCTCGGCGTCTTCGACCATGGACTCGGGAGCTTCGCCCACCAGGCGCTCCTGAAGAGCGTAAAGGGCGTTGTTCTCCATGATACGAGGAATAGCCTCGCCCTTCTGCTGTTCGATAGACTCGCCCATGCGGACGCGCAGCTCAGCAACGTCGGCGAAGCCCAGGGTCTCTTTGACCCACTCGTCGGTGATTTCGGGAGCGACCTTCTTCTTGACGACCTTGATTTCGACGTCAAACGTAGCGTTTTCGGTCTTCTCCTTCAGGAAGGAGGTGACCATGCAGGGATTCTCTTCGACATTGAGGGTGATGGACTTGGTCTCGCCCTTCTTCATGCCGATGAGAGCCTCGTCGAAGGCGGCGGGGAACATGCCCTGGCCGAGCTCGTACATGCGGTCCTCAACACCCAGAACGTCAATAGCCTCGCCGTTGTCGTCCTTGACGGTCATGGTCAGCTCGACGATGCTCTTCTCCTTGACCTTGGTGTTGGCAGGAGCGTTCTTGTAGTCGAAGTAGTAATCGCCCAGAGAGTTGATCTGCTCGTCGATTTCAAGCTCGGAAGCCGTCTTGAACGGAATCTCCACGTGGACGGGAGAGTAGTCGGAAAGCTCGAACTCGGGCTTGACTTCGAATTCCGCGGAGAAGGTGAAGTCTTTGCCCTCTTCCACCAGGCCTTCGACGTCGCCGAATTTCGGCTGGGAAATCATGAACAGGTTGTTCTCGTCAACAGCCAGAGGGAAGCTCTCGTTCACGACCTCGTCGGTAACCGTGGAACGAACAGCCTCTTTGCCGAGGTTGCTGTCGATGACGGGACGGGGCACATGGCCGGGACGGAATCCGGGGAAGCGGTACTTCGCGCCGAAATCCTTGTAGGTCTTCTTGATGCGAGCGTCGATCTCGGCAGCCTCGATGGTCACCGTGAGCTTGGTGGCACCGGACTCGAGAACCTCTACCTTCGTTTTCAACACTATCCTCCATCTGAGTCTTGCTCAGTCCGCCGAAAAGGCGAACAGGTTACCTCTTGAGCGCGTCGGGCGAATATGGTGCGGGCGAAAGGACTTGAACCTTCACGGGATCACCCACCAGAACCTAAATCTGGCGCGTCTGCCAATTCCGCCACGCCCGCACATTGCGAAGAATGCCCTTCTGGACACGCAACAGCACATGATAGCAAAAAGAGCGCGTTGCGGGGAGTACAGGAACGGATTCATGCAACCTCCCCGTATCGCAAGGCGCGAACACCCCCGTATTGCAGCCTCTTCGACGGTTTCGACCCCTGCGTTTCTCCTACACCTTATCTTCGAGGTCGAGCTGCATCAGATGCACGTTCTCGCGCATGGCTTTGGCCGTCGGGCGGCTGATGCGTCCTTTCTCGTACATATCCTGGATATGGTCGAGCTCGAGGAAGCATGCCAGCCTGCGAACCTCTGTGGCCTTGTCCTCGACCCGTGCGGCCGTGCCTATGCCCCGGCCGATTCGCCTGAGACGACGAAGGTCCCTTTGGATTTCCACCATCAAGGCGCTCACATCTTCTGTGCGATAGCCCGGGTCGTTCAGGCATACGCGCAATTTAGAGAGGACGTGCTCCAAGGCGCGTATCTGGAATTCGCGAACCTCGAGATCTTCGGGCGAGCATGCCGAGAAGAAACGATGGTCGTGGATGGAGCGCTTCACGGACTTCGCGATCAGCGCGGCGCGCTTGCGCAAGACGCCAAAGAGCCACCAAATATTGCGCTCGTGCCGGATAAGGTCCATCTCCTGCTGTATGCGCCGCAGCATGCGATAGCCCGCCACGGCGGAGACCGATTCCTCGTCGATGGCGGCAAGTACGAACTCGCGCTCCCACTCGAGCGCCTCTATATGAAGCCCCGTGTCCTCCTCTTCGTAGCCCGTTCCCTGCTTGATGCGCTCGATCCGATCGTTGTACTGCTTCATGACCGCCTGCGTGGCGCGGCGGTTCTCCTTCGTCTGGCGCGCCGCGAGGTCTTCGATGACGCCGCGCAAAACGTCGATGGAGGCCTGAATGTTCGCATCGACAGACGAGTCCTGCTTTTTGGGGAGCAGGACAGGCAAGACGAAGTTCGCCAGGAGCAGCGTCACCAAGATCACGCCGCTGGCTAGGAAAATCAAAAAGTCCCTCTCAGAAAACGGCGCGGTGGCCGCGCCCATGGAATACGGCAGCGTGAACATGATCGAAAGCGTGATGGCACCCTTCGGACCCGCCAGTGCAAGCGCGCAGGACTCAACCAGAGAATCCTTGGTAAACAGCCTCACCGACTTCATGACGCGCCTCACCTGGTCGGGAGAACCGCCGCTGTTCTTCTGCTCCCTGTGGGCACGCTGCTTGCGGCCAATGTAATTCAAGGCGAGGAACCACAGCATGCGCACGCCTATGACCGCCGCGCTCAACGCCAAGACGAGCGCTATGAGCTCGGGGTTGCTCACCGAACGCTCTTCCCACATATCGCTCATCGCGTAAGGAAGCTGCACGCCGAGCAGGACAAAGACGATTCCATTGAGAATGAACGCCAGAACCTTCCAGACGCTTGTCGAGACAATCTTCATGCGGGCGATGTTCGGACCGATACTGCGGTTGAAAAACGAATAGGAAAGACCCGCTGCCACGACGGCCAAAATCCCTGAAACATGAACCTCTTCGGCTATGAGAAACACGAAAAACGGCGTCAGCACCTCGAGCAAAACGTGAAACGTCGTATCCTCGAGTCCGAAATCGCGAACGCGGGAGACGAAAAAGGCAAGGATGGCCGCGCATACGAGACCGAGGCCGATTCCTCCGAAAAAGCTCACGACAAACGACGTCGTGGCGTCGAGAAGGGAAAAAGCGCCCGTGGTAAGCGCGGCGATGGCGAACTGGAACGACACGACGCCCGATGCGTCGTTGATGAGGGATTCTCCGGAGAGAAGAACCTCCTGCCGCTTGTTCAGGGAAGCGCGCTGCGACAAAGAGGCGACCGCCACCGCATCGGTAGGACCGAGCGCCGCACCGAGGGCGAAGGCGGCGGCCAAAGGGATGCTCGGCTGCAAGAAGTTGAGCATGAATCCCACGACGAGGATTGTGGCAACAACGAGACCGACCGCCAGCGAGAGAATCACCGTCCTGTTCGACCAAAGGGCGACTTTGTCGACCTGGCGCGCCTCATCGTAAAGCAGCGGCGCGATGAACAGTACCAGAAACAGCTCGGGATCGAGGGAGAAGTTCGACGCGGTGAAACCGAAGAACGAGATGGCCACGCCTATGGCTATCTGAATCAGGGGCGTCGAAACTCCGTGCACCACCTGATTGATCAACGCCGAAACGATGACGGCCAGGGCGAGGACGAGGATGAAACTGAACGTGGTCATGAAGAGGGCCCTTCCTGGAAGGCGAAAAGAACATCGAGCTCTCGGGGCAAGACGGCGATATCGTAACGATCGGCATGCAGAGCCTCGCCGTCTATCTGAACCGGCGGCGGAACGTCGAAAACAAGGCTCAGCGAGCGGGCACGACCGAAAGAAAGGGTGTCGGTATAGCCGACGTGCTTCCCTTTTTTCGCCTTCAGGAAAATCTTCGCCGCCTGCGCAAAGCTCAACGGAGGACGCGCGAAGCAGAAATCGAGAAGCCCATCGCACGGATCGGCGTCGGGGCAAACCTTAAACCCACCGCCGTAAGTGGGACCTACCTGCACGGCAAAAAGAAAGACGCTGGCATTCCTAGGCTCTTTTTCGTCGACGGAGAAGGAGCAGGCGTATTCATCACGGTGGAAGACGAGCTGATTTACGCCTTCCTCGAGAAAAAGCCTTGTTCCTTGACGCCCCGTGCGCTCGCGACGCTCATGCGTCCCAAGAGCGATAGCCGCATCGAGCCCGAACGACAACGTCTGCATGAAGTATTCGCCATTGCACATCCCCACGTCAGCCATGCGCCTGACGGCGGTGAAAAGCTGGGGGAACGCCTCGGAGACCGACAGCCTCATGCCCAGCGTGCGCGCATAATCGTTCCCGTTTCCGCACGGAAGCACGCCGAGGGTCGGACGCTGGGTCCGAGGGGTTTTCATGAGTCCCTGGACGACTTCGTGAATGACTCCGTCTCCTCCGACGGCGAGAACGGTGTCATAGGCGGCCGAAGACGACGCCAGGTCGGCTGCATGCCCTGGTGAGTTCGTCGTTCGAATATCGAGCTCGAGAAAAGGCGCTTCGTCAACGGAGGATGCATATTTCAAGAAAGCGGCCGCGCGCGCACCGTTGCCGTTTTGGGCCGCTGGATTCACGATGGCGAGGGTTCGTCCGAGATGATGCATGCGACCTTCCCTCCCTCCTTCGTTACACCGGTTGCGATTCTGCCATTATACGAATACGTCGTCGAAGCAGAGAAGATACGCCAAAGATAGCCATAAAGAAACGAGATGTGGCTCGGCCGAAAACGACGCGCGCTCGACCGAAGGCGCGATCTCAATCGGCGCATAAAAAAGGGACGCTATCGCGTCCCAGGTTCGGCAACTTCCCAGTTGCTCAAAAAGATATCGCTGTTCTCGTAGGGGCAACGGCATTTATCCTTGCCGTCGCTTACCTCGACCCAAAATCCATTGCGCCCGTATTTCCTATCGAGCGGGTCGATTTTATAAATCTGACCGGGTTCAAGGCTTACGCCGGTAATCAAAGAGCGCCTACCTTTGTATCTCATCAGTTCACTCATTGTTTGCCTGCCCTTCTCGGCCTCTATCGACGTACCGTGTTGTTCAGTAAATCTTCGTTTGCGAACCGCGATTCTACACGCAAGGCGCGTACGGATGCAAGCATTCTCTAACAACAGACGTTCGATGTTAACATTGCGGTCACTCGAAAAACTAAACGCAACGCTGCAAAGGTAAATGCAACATTGCGTTTT